>Ga0114915_1000251_pt1 | contig 25604 bp, 30 predicted proteins | sample MalvirAntarct_55_FD_87288 | JGI IMG/M metagenome (GOLD analysis project Ga0114915, IMG submission 87288) | Marine viral communities from the Global Malaspina Expedition - Malaspina viral metaG Antarct_55 | ecosystem: Environmental > Aquatic > Marine > Oceanic | place: South Georgia Island...
CTGCCGGACGATCCCGCCCTGAGCCCGGAACCGCCTGTCCGCCGCCAGAACATGGCGCGGCTGCGCTTCTACGAGCGCTACGGCGCGCGCCCGATCGTCGGCACCCGCTACGAGACGCCGCTGCAGCCGGGCGAGACCGATCCGCCCTACCTCACCTATGACGCCCTCGGCCGCGAAACGCCGCCCGGCCGCGACGAGGCGCGTCGCATCGTGCGGGCGATCCTGGAGCGGAAATACGGCAGCCGATGCCCGCCCGGCTATATCGACATGGTCGTGGAATCCTTCGCGGACGACCCGATCCGCCTGCGCCCGCCGCACTATGCCCGCCGTCCCGACCCGGAGCGCTCGCCCGTACCCGCGCCTGCCTGGAAGATCGCGCTGGTGGTCAACGACAAGCACGACATCCACCATGTGCACGAGCGCGGCTATGTCGAGGCGCCGGTGCGGGTGCGCGCCATCCTGCGCGCGATCGAGCCGATGGGCCTGTTCGATCGGGTCGAGCCGCACGGCTTCTCCGACCGGCACATCCGCGCCGTGCACGACCCGCGCCTCGTCGACTATCTCGACCGGTCGAGCGCCACCGTCGGCAACGGCAAGTCGGTCTACCCCTACGTCTTCCCGATCCGCAACGCCGCGCGCCCGCCGAAGGAACTCAGCCTGCGCGCCGGCTACTGGTGCATCGACACCTTCACGCCGATCAACCGCAACGCCTATCTCGCCGCGCGGCACGGCGTGGACTGCACGCTGACGGCTGCCGACGAGGTCCTGCGCGGTCGCCGGATCGCCTATGCCCTGACGCGGCCGCCTGGCCATCATGCCGAGCGGCGGGCGTTCGGCGGCTTCTGCTACTTCTGCAACGCGGCGGTGGCGGCGCACTATCTGTCGCAGTACGGCCGGGTGGCGATCCTCGACATCGACTATCACCACGGCAACGGGCAGCAGGACATCTTCTACGAGCGCGGCGACGTGCTGACGGTCTCGATCCACGGCCATCCGAGCTTCGCCTATCCCTATTTCAGCGGCTTCCGCGAGGAACAGGGGCGGGGCGCCGGCGCCGGCACGAACATGAACCTGCCGCTGCCGGAGACGATCACGGCGGAGCAGTACGCTGCCGCACTCGCCGACGCGCTGAAGCGGATCGCCCGGTTCCGCCCGGCGTGGCTGGTGCTCGCCTGCGGGTTCGACACGGCGGTCGGCGATCCCACCGGCTCATGGCCGCACAGGCCCGACGATTTCGTCCGCATGGGACAGGCGATCGGCAAGGCGGGCCTGCCGACCCTGGTGGTCCAGGAGGGCGGCTATCGCACCCGAACCCTCGGCCAGAACGCCGCTGCGTTCTTCCGGGGGTTGTGGGACGGTACCGAGCATGCGCGGGCGGCCGTTCCGGTGCCGGCACCGCCGCCCCGTTCGCTGGCGCGGCAACGGGCCAGGCATGCGGCCGACACCGCGACCGTCTGGCGCAATGAGGTGCAGGCCGGCGACGTCGACCTGGTGCGCCGCCTGGTCGCCTCGACCGGCTTCTTCACCGCGGAGGAGGTGGGGATCGCGGCGGAACTCGTCGCCGAAGGCGTCGAGAAGGGTCCGGCAAGCGGCTATCACTTCGTCGTCGCGGAGCGCGAGGGGCGTCTGGCAGGCTATGCCTGCTACGGCCCGATCCCGGGCACGGACGGCCGCCACGATCTCTACTGGATCGCGGTCGCGCCCGACATGCAGGGCAGGGGCCTCGGCCGGGAAATCCTGCAGCGAACGGAGGCTGATGCTGCGGCGCAGGGTGCGGCGCGGCTCTATGTCGACACCTCGACCAGCGCCCACTACGCGCCCACACGCGCCTTCTACAAGCGCACCGGCTATCGCGTCGCGGCGGAGATGCCCGATTTCTATCGTGACGGCGACGGCAAGACGATCTTCGTGAAGGCCTTGCTCAGGCAGCCGGCGTGAGGCTCATTCCAGCCAAGTCGGTGCCTTGAATTCGGGAGAGCGACCGGTGCCGACCGCGTAGCTCAGCGGCGGCGCTTCAAAATACATCGGGCAGATCAGGAGCGTGCTGACGGTGTGGCCGTCCTCGGCGAGCGGCAGCCGCAGGACCTCGAAGTCGTAGGCCCGGCCGGCGATGTGCCGGCGGTTGCGCGAGATCGACGGTTCGCGGGTGACCATCATCTTCGAGAAGACCTCCTCGATCTTCCGCCGGTAGTCGGCGTCGGGGATCGCCGTGAGGTCGGCGCCGGTCGGGTCGATGCCGATTCGCTCGACGAACGACGATCCGCAGAGACGGAACCTGAAGGCGAGCGGCGACTGCTGCACATCGATCAGCGTGATGTTCCCGAGCCATCGCCGCATCGCGACGGGGTCGACCATGCTGCGACCCGGCAAGCCCTCGTTCTTGCCGCTGTCCCGCCAATAGACATACAGGCGTTGCAGTTCGGGATGGGTGATCTGTCGGGGATCGAACGGCTCGGGGTCGTCGCCCCCACTTTTATTTCTAGCGAAGCGTGCGGACATTTCTCTGGACCTCCTGTCCAGTTGTGGGTTCGTTTTACCCCCCGTCCGCTTAACAAATGGCTTCCATCGCCATAAATGCGAGACTCGGCGCCCACGGCACTTGCCGTGCGGGGCAGGGTACGGGCTATGCTCTGCGGCCCCCCTCCTTCGCCCAGGAAGTACAATCCCGTCATGACCGTTGAACCCCGCGCGTTCCGCGACACCCTCGGCCGCTACCCCACGGGGGTCAGCATCATCACGACGACGGACGAAGCCGGCGTATGGTCCGGCGCTACGATCGGTTCCTTCTCGTCTCTCTCGCTGTCGCCGCCGCTCGTCCTCTTCTGCCTCGACAAGTCGGCGCTATGCCACCCGGCCTTCATGAAGGCCAAGGTCTACGGCGTGAACGTGCTGGCCGAGGACCAGACCGAGCTTTCGAACATCTTCGCGTCGCGCAACGCGCGTCCCTGGGACGACCTGACGACGCGCGTCGGCAAGACCGGCGCACCGCTGCTCGCCGACTGCGTGGCGTGGATCGAGTGCGAGATGGAGGCGATCCACCCGGGCGGCGACCACGACATCTTCGTCGGACGGGCCGTCGCCATCGAGGCGGCGCCGGCCGGCCGGCCGCTTCTCTATTTCGGCGGCGGCTATCGCCGGCTGGAAGCCGACGAGGTGGCTCAGTAGGCTGGTACTCCGCCGAAGCCGGTAGCAGGGTCAGTGTCCGTACGCGCAGCCTGTCGCGCTGCTTTCCGGAGGAGCATTACGGCGACGACTTCAGAGCCACCGATTTTTATCCGGCCGGTATCGACAGCGAGGTTGCCGATGCCGATCTCGCCGAATGGCGCGAGTTCAGCGACGAGGCTAGGCTGGTGCCGCTCCGCTCCCTGCTTCGGACGGCGGGTGCGCGGCGGTCCCGCCGGCGCACGCCCGGCCGAGGCCCAATGCGACACTTCCCGATTTCCGTTCCACACTGTTGCACGCGGCCTCGTCGGGATCGCGGCCGGGCCTCCCGTCGCCGAACCGGCCGCCGACCGACATCGCCGACTTGCTGAAGGCGCTTCCGTCCACGGACGCCGCCTGGCCCGACATCCGGCGCGGCGTGCGCATCGTCCACGACGTGTCGTCCGCTTTGCACCCGCCCGCCAGCCCGGCCGGACGATCCGCGGCGCGGCGGTCATCCCACGCTCCTCGGTGATCGGCGGCAGACTGGTCTCGGACCAGCACGCAGGGGCGCGGTCCGCCGGTCCGCAGATGGCTCAAGGGGGCGCGACTTCCATCGTCCCGTCCAGGTTCCAATATGCGAACAGCATCCGCTGCTCGGGGCTTTCGCTGGAGCGCACCCGGTCGGTCCAGCAATACACGGTCGCACCAACCACGCCGTCCGCCGTCGTTCCGTCCGTCGACAGGGGAAGGCCCAGGCGTTCGCCGGTACCGCGCCGGCCGGCGAACCCGTAGACCTCGCCCGTCGCGTGGATGATCGTGGGGTTCTCCATGATGCGGCGGACGCGTGCGAGATGACGGTCGCGTTCGGCTCCTGCGAAGACCTCGTCCTGGCAGCGCCCGGTGATCTCCTCGTCGTAGGCGCCCCGGATCTCCTCGCCCGCGAGCCGGTAGCGCAGGCGCCCGGTATCCCGCTCGTAATCGCAGAGAAAGATGATCGACAGGACGCTCGGGATCCTCACGGGGTCGAGGGCACGCCGGGACGGCATCTGGCGGCCGGCCCGGGCTTCGTCCCAGTGGGCGTAGAGCAGCCGAAGCCGCGGATCGGAAATCCGGGTGGCGAGGGGCGGTGCGGGCAGGCGGGCCATGCGAACTGCAACCGTTGAGCGTAGGATCCGCACTATCGACCGGCGCGTGTTAAGTGCGCATTAAGGCGGGAACGGCCACCCGCGGCGCGGCGTTCTGCCCGCAGAGGCATCGTACCACCGGATGGCCTCGTTTGACCGGAGGATCGGAATGAAGAGCAAGGCATCGGCCGTCTGGCAGGGCGGTATCAAGGACGGCGGCGGGCGGTTCTCGAGCAGCAGCGGCGCCCTGGCCGATCTGGCCTATTCGTTCAAGACGCGGTTCGAAGGCGAAAAGGGCACCAACCCGGAGGAACTGATCGCCGCGGCCCACGCCGGCTGCTTCTCCATGGCCCTGTCGAAGATCCTGGCCGATTCCGGGATGACGCCGGAGCGGATCGAGACGAACGCCACCGTCACGCTGGAGCAGAAGGACGGCGGCTTCGCCATCACCCGCTCGCACCTCGACGTGCAGGTGACGTCGCCCGGCGCGTCCGATGCGGCGTTCCAGGAGGCGGCGGGCAAGGCCAAGGCAGGTTGCCCGGTCTCGAAGGTGCTGAACGCCGAGATCACGATGGACGCGAAGCTGACCACCTGACCGTCGGAGCTTCGGGCGATGAGAAGATCGCACTCTTTCGGCTTAAGGTTGCGACAAGGCTTTCCCCAACGCGGGCGAACTGTAGAATAAACGTCCGCGCGACCGGGTTGCCGCAACCATCGCGGGCGGCGCGAGTGCCCGCCGCCTGCCCAATGCAGGGGGCGGGCACGACCCCCGGGCTCAGCGTGCGCGCTCGGACCGCTCCACGCCCCCGGCACCGCCGACATAGAAGCCGTCTCCCGCCCCCTGACAGGCGGCGAGTGCGAGCAGGCACATCAGGGCCATTGCGGCGCGCTTCATGGGTTGGTCCTCGTTGACGCACGGTGCGTAGCGTTGCGCACGTGTACGACGCCGGCCGCCGAGCGTTCCGAAACGCCCGGCCATCGGCGAGCAGCACCGCCGCGGTCCGGAGTCGGTTGCTTCGCGCGATATTCGGCCATAAGAAGCATCGAATTGCCGGCAGGCGCATCGAAGGAGACCGAGACATGTCCGACAGCAAGCCGCGTGGCGTCTACGTCGCCGCACTGACGCCGGTGAAGCCGGATCTGGCGCCGGACACGGCCGCGTTCGTCGCGCACTGCCGCTGGCTGCTCGATCAGGGCGCGGACGGTCTCGCCGTGCTCGGTACGACGGGGGAGGCGAATTCCTTCAGCGTGGCCGAGCGCCTCGATCTGCTCGACGCGCTGGCCGATGGCGGCATCCCCGGCAACACCCTGCTGCCCGGCACGGGCAACTGCGCCATTCCGGACACGGTCGCGCTCACGCGCAAAGCGCTTGAAGTCGGGTCGGCGGGCGTCGTGATGCTGCCGCCCTTCTACTACAAGAACATGACCGACGACGGTCTCTATGCCGCCTACGACCAGGTCATCCAGCGCGTCGGCGACAGCCGCCTGAAGGTCTATTTCTACCACTTCCCGCAGATGTCGAACGTCCCGATCAGCCACGACCTGATCGAGCGTCTGCTGAAGGCCTATCCGGGCACCATCGCCGGCATCAAGGACAGCTCCGGCAACCTCGACAACATGCTGGAGATGTGCCGCCGCTTCCCCGGCTTCGGCGTCTTCGCCGGGTCGGAGCAGTTTCTCCTGCCCGTCCTGCGCGCCGGCGGCGCCGGCTGCATCTCGGCCACCGCGAACGTGACGATCGCAGGCTGTGTCGACGTCTACCGCAACGCACAGGCGGCGGATGTCGAGGCGCGCCAGGAAGCGCTGACCGGCCAGCGTCTGGCCATTCAGTCGAAGGTGCTCATCCCGGCCCTGAAGCGCATCATGGCCCGCGCCACGGGCGATGCGGCGGCATGGGCCAATGTGCGCCCGCCGAACATGCCGCTCTCCGAAGCCGACGCGACCGCCCTGTTCGCCGCGCTCGACGGTACCGGCTTCAAGCTGGCCGCATAGGCGGTCGAGGCGCGTACGTCGCCGATGGCGACGCCTCGGCCTGCGCCGAAGCATCGCTTGTCGTGCCGGGGTTATCCGTGCGGAATGCGCCGCGGGGAGCCACGCCGATGATTGCCGTCATCTTCGAAGTCTGGCCGGCCGAAGGGCATCGCGACGCCTATCTGGGGCTTGCCGCTGCCCTGCGTGAGGAGTTGGCGGAGATCGACGGCTTCATCTCGGTCGAGCGTTTCGAGAGCCTGACCGAGCCTGGAAAATTGCTGTCGCTGTCGTTCTGGCGCGACGAGGAAGCGGTGCGCGCGTGGCGCAACCGTCCCGCTCACCGCGCCACGCAGGCGAAGGGCAGGGGAGGCGTGTTCCGAGACTACCGCCTCAGGATAGCGGGCATCGTCCGCGACTACGGCATGACCTCTCGGGCGCAGGCACCGGACGACAGCCGCGCCGCACACGACGCGAAGCCGGCCATTCAGTAGCTCGGCTTGGTGGCGTAGGGCGTCAGCTGCAGTTCGTGCGTCCAGCACGACCTGTCCTGGGTGTGCAGGTAGTAGAAGGCCTCGGCGATTTTGACGGGGTTCATCACGGTTTCCGGGCTGCTCTGCGCCTTCGGCAGCGCCCGCGTGCCGGGCGAATCGATCAGGCCGTCGATCACGACGTTGGCGACGTGCACGCCGAACTCGGAATATTCCTCGGTCAGGACCTGGGCCAGAGTGCGCATCATTACCCGAGGGTAGTAGAGCGACTGGCCAGTCATCCGCTTGCGGCCGCGCAGCGAACTCGAATTGTTGGAGATGAGGAAGGATCCGGTCCCGCGTTGGCGCATCGCCGGCAGCACCTCCTTGGCCACCAGGAACGGCCCACGACTGGCGATGTGCTGGGCGGTGTCGAACATCTCCACCGGGATGTGTTCGAGCAACTCCTTCTCCGGCGGCAGGTCGCGCCCTTCGAGGTAACCGGCGTTGTAGACCAGCACTTCCGGGTCACCGGCTTCGGCTCGGATGCGCTGGAAAGCGGCGGCGATCGAGTCCCCCGAGGAGAGGTCGAGTTCGACGGTCGTCGCTTCGCCGCCCTGGTCGGCGATGGCCCGTTCGAGTGCCGACGCGTTCGCGGCGGTCCGCGTCGTCAGGACGACGAAGAAGCCTTCCTTGGCGAACTTCTGGGCGACGGCGCCGCCAATGCCCCAGCGGATCCCGACCGGAACGTCGGAATCGTCGAGCGCCTTGCCGTGAGCGAGCCGCGTGTTGCGGCCGTCAGCCTGCCACTTCGATGTGGCGCCGATTACGACGGCCACGGGCTTCTTCATTGTGTTCATGATGCCTCCCGGTTCCGCATGCGTCGTTCAGGCGCGCATCCGGTCGATCTTGTCGAGAAATTGGTACCAGCGGCCCACATAGGGCAGGAACCAGGGTCGGCCGTTGTAGAGCGGGCGCGTCGGGAAGGGCTGGCCGTCGAACGCACTGGGCCGGTTGCCCCCGACGATTTTCAATGCCGTCTGGTGCCCGAGCCAAGTCATCGTCGCCACGCCGCTGCCGTTGCAGCCCATGGCGTAGTGCACGCCCTCGTGCGTGCCGAAGTGTGGCATGCCGTCGAAGGTGAAGGCGATGTTGCCGGTCCAGCCATGGGTGATCTTCACGCCGTCGAGGTGCGGAAACACGTCGAGCATCATGCCGTACAGCATCAGCGCCACCTCTTCCGCCGGCGCGCCGGAGAAGCTTCCGCGGCCGCCGAACAGCAGGCGCCGGCGATCCGGCGTCAGGCGGAAATAGTTCAGCAGGCGCTTGCTGTCCGACAGTGTCCGGCCCTGCGGACTGAGCGCCTCGGCGACATCCTCGGGCAGTTCGTCGGTGACGATGATGTAGCTGTTGATCGGCACGACCCGCTGCTGCAGCCAGGGCGTCGCCTTGCCGGTATAGCCGTTGGTGGTCGCCACGACGTGCCGGGCGCGCACCGGCCCGGCGGACGTGGTCAGCAGGAAGCCGTCGTCCTTCCGTTCGATCTTCTGCACGTTCGTATTGGCGCACAGGCGGGCGCCCTGTCGCTGTGCCGCGTTCATCAGACCGCGGTGATAGAGGGCCGGATGAAGTTGGGCGGCCCTGTCGACGGCCAGCCCGCCGAAGAAGCGGTCCGAACCGATGACTTCGCGTTGTCGCTCCCGCGGGATCAGGGCGGCGTCGAGGCCGTGCCGGTTGTAGAGGTCGGCCTTCGCCCGGAACGCCTCATAGTGCCTGCGCGTGGCGGCGCCGACGAACCGGCCGGTCTGGCGCCAGTGGCACGCGATGTTTTCGCGTTCGATGATGCCGGCGATGTGGGCGAGGGAGTCGACGGACTCCGCGAAGATGTCTTCGGCCGTCGCGCTGTCCTGGGCATTGCCCGAACCCTTGCCGAGATTGACGCCGCCGCTGACGTGACCGCCGTTGCGCGTGCTGGCGCCCTGTCCGAACAGGCCCGCCTCGAGAACCGTCACGTCCACGCCGCGCCGGGCGAGTTCGAGGGCGGAGGAGAGCCCGCCATACCCGCTGCCGATCACGGCGACCTCCGTCTCGGCCGGAAGGGCCGCGGATCCTTGGTCCGTCGGGGACGCCGCCTCCCACCAGAAGGGTGCGGCCTTGAAACCCGTCGCGAATATCTCGGCGCCGCTCGGCATCTCGCTCTCCCGCTGCCCAGGCGATGGTAGCAGGGGGCCGCGCCGCCGCAACGCCGTAACGCGTTCCTGGGAGGCGGAAGCCGCGGCCTCTGCCGACAGTGTTGACAAGGCGGGCCATCATGCACGATGAACCCGGCGTGATTTGAGAACGGTTTGCATTAGCGCATCTCGCGTTCTTGCGAGCCGTAGCGGGGAAGGGAGTTCGACTATGCGTTCTGTACTCGTGGCCGCGGCGATGACGGTGGTGGCGACCATGCCGGCCGCCGCCATGGCACAGGCGGTCGACGGTAAGCCCGCTGGCGACGGGATCGCCATCGAGTTGAACAAGCTCGAACCGGTGAAGACCGCTTGTCGGGCCTATCTGGTCGTGCAGAACCGCACGGGGGCCGCATTGACCTCTCTCAGGCTCGACTTGGTGATGTTCGGCTCCGACGGCGTGATCGCGCGCCGTCTCGCCGTCGAGACGGCGCCGCTGCCGGCCGGCAAGACGGCCGTCCGGCTCTTCGACATGGACGGCACGCCCTGCGACGGGATCTCGCGCGTGCTGCTGAACGACGTGCTCGCATGCAGCGGCGACGACGGCGGACGTGACGACTGCCTCGCCGCCATCCGGACCTCTTCACGGACGGACGCCGAGTTCATCCGGTAAAGCTCCTAATCGTTGCGATTCGTTCGCGCTCGCAATATTGTCCCACGCGACATTCCTAGAGATCGGCAAATCATGGACCAGCAGGCACAGACACTTGCGCCGCAGGGCGGGGCCGTGCCCGTCCAGGGCGGCCCGGTGCTGGGGGGCGCTCCCCTTCCGCCGGGTATCGACGGTTCTTCGGCGATGAACGTCGCGGTTCAGGCGCCGGATAGCACCTGGGACATGATCGTCGGGATGGTCCACCTCAGCGGACCTGCCGGGATGGTACTCGGGGTCTTCTCCGTCGCCGGATTGGCCATCGTTCTGCTGAAGCTCTGGCAGTTCGCCTCGGTGCGGATCGGCCAGCGAAGCTTCATCGACCCCGCGTTGCGTCACTTCCGTCTGGGGAGGCGCGACGCCGCGCTCACGGAGCTGGCGAAGTCGCGCAACCCGATCGCCCGTGTCCTGGAAGTCGCAATCGGCGGCAGCGGCCGTGCCGATACGGACCTCGTTCGGGAGGAGGCATGGCGTGTCGGCAACGAGCAGCTCGAAGGCCTGCGGTCGCACCTCCGCGGCCTCGAGGTGATCGCCAGTCTCAGTCCGCTGCTCGGCCTGTTCGGAACGGTGCTCGGCATGATTTCGGCGTTCCAGAAGCTGGAGACGGCGGGCAGCCGCGTCGATCCGTCGATCCTCTCCGGCGGCATCTGGGAAGCGCTTCTCACCACCGCCATCGGCCTCGCCGTGGCCATTCCGGCGGTCGTCGTCCTGCACTGGCTGGAGCGCACGATCGAGCGGCTCGGCAGCGACATGGAGAATGCCGTCACGCGCGTATTCACGGCCCCGATCGTCGTAGGAGAAACGGAGCATGGCCGGAAGTTCGGCGTCCTCCAGGCCCAGCCTGCGGAGTAGCGGGCGGCGCGGGGGCAGGCGGATGATCAGCCTCACCCCGCTCATCGACGTGGTGTTCATTCTGCTCGTGTTCTTCATGTTGGCGTCCAGCTTCACCGACTGGCGTGCGATCACGCTCGACACACCGCCCGCCGCCACGCGAGCGGGTTCCTCCGAGGGTGCGCTGCTTGTGCGCGTCGGGCAGGACAGCCTAGATCTCGCCGGTGCGCCGATCGACATCGTCGGCCTCGATGCGTTGCTGCGCGAGCGCGTCGCCGCGAAGCCCGATCTGCGCGTGCTGGTTCAGCCGATGGCCGGCGTCCCGCTCCAGCGCGTGGTCTCGGTGCTCGACACGGCTGCCGCCGCCGGTGTGACCGGCCTCGGCCTGATGAAGCGCTGAGGCGGGCGATGCGGACAGGTCTCAAGGTCAAGCGGGCACGTCAGGACGGCGAAGAGAACATCGTCCCCCTGATCAACATCGTCTTTCTCCTGCTGATCTTCTTCATGCTGACCGGTCATCTGGCGGCACCGGAGCCGTTCGACATCGAGCCACCCGAGAGCGCCGCGGACAGCGATTCCGGCGAGCGCATCGCCACGGTTCTCGTCTCGACCGACGGCCGCGTCGCGATTGGCGGCGAGGAGACCGACATGGCGGGGCTGTCCGCCGCCGTGACGGCGAAGCTGAAAGCGATTCCCGATCTGGTGCTGCACCTGAAAGCCGACGGCGGTGCGGACGCCGGAGAAGTGGTGACCGTGATGGAAGTGCTTCGTGCCGCCGGAATATCGAAGCTGACCCTTCTGACCGCGGCACGGCTGCAATGAGGGTCTCGCGTGGTCTCGGCGTTGGGGCGGTCGTGGTGTCGGTTGCGATACATGCCGGTGCCGTCTGGTTGTTGATGCCCGATCCCAAGCCGCCTGAAGAGGCGCGCGGCATGCTCGCCGTCGGGGTCAGTTTGGTGGCCGGCGCCGGGCCCGATGGCGGTGGCCAGCAGGTCTCCGCAGAGACGGCGGAACAGGTCGAGCCGGCGACGGCGGAGCGCATGGCGCCGGACCGGGCCGAGCAACCGCCCCCCGAGCAGGCGGATGCAACGCCTCCGGATGCGGTCGAGCCGCCGCCGGATGTCGAACTCGCTGAGGTGCCGCCGCCCGACGAGCCGCCACCACCCGACGTCCCTGCTGCTGCCGTGGCGCCGCGCGAAACGCCGCCGCCTGATGCTCCGGAACCGGAAGCGGTCGAGATCGCCAGCACGGTCGAACCCGAGGTCGTGGTCGCGGAGGCGCAGGAGCCCCCACCGCCCATCCCGACGGCACGGCCGACACTGCCACCACCGCCCAAGGTCCATCGGCCGCCGCCGCCGAAGGTGGTGAAGCGCGAGCCTCCGCCTCGGCCGAAAACCGAGCCCCGTCGCGAACCTGTTCCGCAGGCTCCGGCCTGGACGGCTGCGCCTCCTGTCGCGGCGGAGGGGCCGCCATCGGAGAATCTGGCCTCTGCATCCACGCCGTCGATCGCGGCGCCCGGCCGGACGCCCGGCGCTGCAGGTTCGCAGCACGGGCAGGAGGGCACGCCAGCGCCGGTCGGGCTCGGGGGTTCGGCCACGGACTATGCTTCCCGACTGCGCGCGTGGCTGGAACGGCACAAGGAATATCCGCGTCGCGCGCAGCTGCGTCGTCAGGAGGGAACCGCCACGTTGCGGTTCGCGATCGACGACAGCGGTCGCGTTCTCTGGCACAGAATTCAGCGGAGTTCGGGATACGATCTGCTCGACAAAGCTGTCGAGGAAGCGATAGACCGTGCGCAGCCGCTGCCCACGCCCGCCGCATATTCAGCGGGAGTTCGTGATCCCGATGATATTCACGCTGCGGTAACAACCGGCGGACGTGTGTCGAGAGCATGCCCATCGGCCAGGGGGCGGGGGTCTTGGTAGGATTTTAGGGCGCTTCGGGATGCCGGTCACCGCGCATCGACGCGGCGGCGCGGCATTGCTGGCCGTCGCAATGTTCCTTTCGGTCGGCCCGGCCGACGCCCGCGAGGGCATCCCGCCTGCCGCCGATATGCCGGGCGCTCGTGACGACACGCGGATGCCCGCCACCAGCCGGCTCGACCGCGCCCCGACCGGTGCGGCCAGAGGCCCGGAGGTTCCGCTGACCCGGGTGCCCGCGACGCCGAGAATGCTTCGGGCGCCGGCGACGGCTTCACCGCCGCACGAAGTGCTGCCGGGCAACGAGCAGTCGCCGTGCCCGCGCGATGGCCAGCCCAAGGATCAGCGGCTTCGTTAGAGGGGAGGCCCGGAAGTCTCTTCGCGGTATGGTCGCTATCGTGCCGGGGTGACCCGAGGACAGGACAGGCGGCACTGCGGCCGCGGCAGTGGAGGCGACGTATGAACGGGACCCCGGAGCGCGATGGCTTCGAGACGTATCTCGACCGGATCCGCCGTTTCACGCGCGACAGGCTGATCCCGAACGAGCCCCGGCTCGAGGAACTGAACGCCATTCCGGACGAGATCGTTCAGGAAATGCGCGATATCGGCCTGTTCGGGATATCGATTCCTGAGAGCTATGGCGGCCTCGGCTTCGGCATGGAGCAGCAGGTCCTGCTGACCATCGCGTTCACCCAGGCATCTGCCGTCTACCGATCGCGCTTCTCGACCACCATCGGTCTGTGCAGCCAAGCGATCCTCGATTTCGGAACGGAAGACCAGCGTCGCCGCTGGCTGCCGGGCATGGCGGCCGGCACGATCACCGGCGCCTTCGCCCTGACCGAGCCGGAGGCTGGGTCGGATGCCGGCAGCCTGACCACCGCGGCGATCCGCGACGGCGACGTCTACGTCGTCAACGGGTCGAAGCGCTACATCACCAACGCGCCGGAGGCCGATGTCTTCGTGCTCATGGCGCGCACCGATCCCTCGGTCGCGGGACCGGCGGGCGTCTCGGCGTTCGCCGTGCCCGCCGACACGCCGGGGATCCGCGTCGGGCCGGTGCCGCGCATGATGGGGCAGGCGGGTAGCCACGCGACCGAGGTCTTCTTCGAGGACTGCCGCGTTCCTGTCGACGCACTGCTCGGCGGCAAGGAAGGCAGCGGCCTGAAGGCCGCGCTGCGCGGCATCAATCACGCCCGCACGCACGTAGCCGCAACCTGCGTCGGGCAGGCCATACGCCTGATCGACGAGGCGTTGGCCTATGCCGTCCAGCGCAAGCAGTTCGGGCAGTCGATCGCCGAGTTCCAGTCGATCCAGAACATGGTCGCCGATAGTCGTGCCGAGACTGCTGCCGCCAAGGCGCTGGTGCTCGACTGCGCGCGCGCGTTCGATCGCGGCCCGCCGATCCCGTACGCGGACATCGCGTGTGCCAAGTATTTCGCGTCGGAAATGGTCTGTCGCGTTGCGGACCGTGCGGTGCAGATCTTCGGCGGTGCCGGCTACATGGAGGAGAATGCGGTCGCGCGCCTCTATCGCGACGTGCGCCTGTTCCGCATCTTCGAGGGGGCGTCGCAAATCCAGCAGCAGCAGATCGCACGCGACATGCTGCGAAACGGCCCCAACCTCTCGTAGGACGAACCTGCGCGGATCGAGTTCACTCGAGGAAAGTGAACGTCGTCCGTAAAGCCTCCGGCGGTGGAACCGAGCCGCTGCCGTAGTCCGCGGTCACGGCGATCTCCGGACGACCGTTGAAGTCGAGTTCCCGCACGACGATCAGCGTCCAGGGCGAGTTGATGCCGCCCGAACTGTTGCCGGAGAAAGTCAGCTTCGACTTCGGCAGGTAGATCGCGCCCTCGACGACCAGATCGGCATTTCCCACGAGCGACGCCGTCGTTCCCTTGCGCGTATCGTCTTCGAAGATCGCGACCCCTTTGTAGGGTCCCGATGTGGGGGCCGTTATGTCGAGTTTGTCGTTGCCCGACATCCGAAGGAGCGCCTCGTTGCGCAGGATGATGGTCACTCCGTCGCCCGTGATCGTACCGTTGCCGACCGAGCCGCCGTCGACGATGTATGCGCCGGGATTGAGCGTCTTGTCGCCGTTGATGCCGTTGCAGTAGCGGCCAGGGTCCAAGGTGGCACCGCTGTCGTTGGCGCACGGTGCGGGAATCTCGGGCAGTGGGATGTGCCCGCCGAAAGGATCTGGCACCGGCGTGCAGTTGAGGTCGAGGACGGGAATGACTAGCAACAGTGTCCCGATCACCCCGCCTGCGACGCAGACTCGCGTCGCGGAAAGTTTTCCGAGCGGCAGGGCGAGGATGGCGAGCAGGTTGTTCGAATGGACGTGGACCTCGCACTGCCTGCCGGTCAGTCTGGCGCCGTAGAGGTTGATCGCCCCGATCATATTCGGGTCGAGCACGATGATGCACACGCGGCGCTGCTCAGCGGTCGCCGCGTCGACCTCGACGACGGCACGGGCGGAGACGGAGACCTCCTCGTGCGTGATCATCTTCGAGAAGAAGCTCGGCACGGGGCGGGAGACGGAAACCGTCACCCGCTTGCCGACCGTCTCGACGGCGACGGCCGTCCCGTCGCTGTCCGTGCTGTTGAGGCCGGCGGCGAAGTTCGCCGCAGCCTCGACGTCGGCCGCGGTTGCTCCCGGAACGCTCAGGGCTTTCGCCGCGCTGATGGCCGCGGCGTCCGCCGCCGATTGTGCCTCGGACTTGCCCGCGTACCAGAGGCCCGTATCGACCGCGAGGCCTGCGAATCCCAACAAGGCCACGAGGGACAGCGCGACCACTGTGAGGACGTTGCCGCCTTCGTGCGCCGCCAGCGAGCCGGAGCGCGCCCCCTGCCACCTGATCAAATTCCCGTCTCCGCCCGCTGTGGCCGTACTGCCCCCAGTTCGGCAAGGTCGCAACGTGCGCCGTCGCGCATTGACGATCCGTGAAGACGGGGCAGTCCGGGAGGACTAAGCCCGCGTCAGCGGCGGCGGACTCGCGTGCAGTCACGCGCTGTTAACGGGCGGGAGGCTATTTTTCCACCTGGAACTGCGATGAACGGACAGAGCATGTTGCGCATCAGGCCGCCCGCCGCGCGCATGGCGGCGGCAATCCGCTGCCGTCGCGGCGTCGGCACCATCGAACTGGCGCTGATGGCCCCGGTCGTGGCGCTTATCCTGATCGGCGCGCTCGATTTCGGCCGGATGGCGATGGAACGGTCCGCCGTCGGCGCCGCCGCCCGCGCCGGCGCCCTCTACGCCGCGCTGAACGACGGCAGCACCGCCGACGCGGTGACCGCAGCGGCTATCGGCGGAGCGGGCGACGCACAGCGCCAGCGGAGCGTGGAGTCGCGATACTTCTGCATCTGCCCGTCTTCCGGTGAATGGATCTGCGGTCTCGTCTGTCAGGAAGCCGTGATGCCCCGCCGGTTCAGCGAGGTCACAGTCTCGGCCACAATCGCGACGCTGCTGCCTTATCCGGGCATCCGTTCGCCGCTGCCGATCTCCCATACCGTTCGTGTCCAGGTCATCTGATGACGCGCCTGCGCAGGCGGCTCGCCGAATTTCCGCGTGCCGATGACGGCGTGGCCGTGGTGGAGTTCGCCCTCGTGGCCGTGGTGCTGCTGGCGCTGATGCTCGGCGCCATGGATGTCGGCAGGCTGCTGTGGATCCAGCACCACCTGAGCACACGCTCCTCAGATGCCCTTCGCTACGCGAGCCTGCGCGGGGCGAAGAGCGGCCATCCCGCGACGGCGGAGCAGATCGCCGCCTATCTCAAGCGCGGCCTGACCTCCGCCGCGCCCGAGCGGGTGTTCGTGGACGTGAACTGGGATCCGGACAACAAGCCCAGCAGCCAGGTCACCATCGAGGCGCGCTACGCCTACGATTCCCTGTTGACGCCGATCATGCCGCTCGAAGGCATCGTTCTCCGCTCGACGCAGACGACCGTCGTCATCAACTAGGCACTGCCCAGCGCGACGTCCCGACCGCTTCGTGGCACACTCCGCGCTGCCGGAGATCCCCGGTGGGAGGAAGGCGGCCATGCATCGGCTGGACGAAATCGACGACTTCCGCATCGACGATACGGTCAAGGGCGTGCCGGGCGGCGCGACGCCGTTTCGGCTGGGCGACATCGGCGCCAAGGGCTGGAACGTGCTGCGCGGCGACCTCTCCCTGCCGGTTGCGGTGCTGAAGGAGAGCGCGCTCGCGCACAACGGCGCCTGGATGATGGACTTCCTGCGCCGTGCCGGGGGGATTCGCATCGCGCCGCACGGCAAGACGACGATGAGCCCGCAGCTGTTCGCGCGCCAGCTCGCCGACGGCGCCTGGGGCATTACCGTGGCCACGGCGCAGCAGCTCCAGGTCTGCCGCCGCTTCGGCGTCGGTCGGGTCGTCTTCGCCAACCAGCTGATCGACCGTCAGGCGATCCGCTATGTCCTCGACGAGATGGCCAGCGATCCGAGCTTCGAGTTCTGGGCGCTCGCCGATTCGGTCGAGGCGGTCGAGCTTCTCGCCGCCGAGGCGCGCAGCCGCGCCGTCGGCCGGCCGGTCAACCTGCTGCTCGAGGGCGGCATGCCCGGCGGCCGCACCGGCGCGCGGACCGTCGAGGGCGCTTTGGCGGTCGCCCGCGCCATCGGCACCGCGGCACCTCATCTTGCGCTCTGTGGCGTCGAGGGCTTCGAGGGACTGGTCGACGGCCCTGTCCACGGCCCGGGTGCCGCGGAGGTGAACGGCAAGGTCCAGGCCTTCCTCGATTTCCTGGGCGAGATCGCCGCCGCCTGCGCTGCCGAGGATCTGTTCGCGCCGGGCCCCGTGATCGTCTCGGCCGGCGGGTCGGCCTTCTACGACATGGTGGTGGACACGTTTGGCCGCCTCGACCTGCGCCGCGAGATCATGCCGCTGACGCGCAGCGGCTGCTACCTGACGCACGATTCGGCGTCCTACGTGCGCGCCTTCGAGCGGCTGCGCGCGCGGGGCCTCGTCGGCCTCCCGAACGGCACGCCGGTCCCGGCGCTGGAGGTTTGGACGCTCGTCCAGTCGCGGCCCGAGACCGAGAAGCTGATCCTCACCGCCGGCAAGCGTGACGTCTCGTTCGACGCCGACATGCCGGTACCCGAACGCTGGTTCCGGCCGGGCCTGCACCAGGCGCCCCAGGCCTTGCCGCCGGGCCATGTCGTGACCGGCCTCAACGACCAGCACGCGCATGTGACAGTGCCGGCCAGCTCGCCGCTGCGCGTCGGCGACATGGTGGCGCTCGGCATCTCGCATCCCTGCACGACCTTCGACAAGTGGCAGGTCATGTGCGTCGTGAACGACGACTACGACGTGGTGTCGGCCATCCGCACGTTCTTCTGAGGCGCGCCTTCAGCCTCTTCTTCTTCCTCGGCCACCGTCTCCCGGCGGGCGATGAAGACAGAGCTAACGAGGATCACCGCGGCGCCGACCCAGGTCCACACATCCGGCTTCTCGGAAAAGACCAGATAGCCGACCAGGGCGGAGCAGGGCAGGCGGATGAAGTCGAACGGCGTCGTCTGGGAGGCGTCGCCGATCCGCAGCGCCCTGGACACGCCGTACATGTTGATTGCCGCCAGGATGCCGAGCAGGACGAGCCAGCCCCACTGGGTCGTCGTCGGCCACTGCCACGCCCACAGCGCCGGCGGCAGCGACAGCGGCACGGCCAGCGCCGACAGGTAGAAGACGATCAGCTCCGGGCTCTCGGTATCCGCCAGCTGCTTGCCGGTGACGATCACGCCGGCGAAGGTCGCGGCCGAGAACAGCACGATCAGCGATACCGGATCGAAGGCCGCGATCCCCGGCCGGAGGATCACCAGCACGCCGACGAAGCCCACCGCCACGGCCGCCCAGCGCGCCGCCGTGACGTGCTCCTTGAGCAGCCAGACCGCGAGCATCGTCGCGAACAGCGGCGACGTGAAGCTCAGCGCCGTCGCCTCGGCGAGCGGCAGCATCGCGACCGCCATGTAGAGCGAGATCGTCGAGGCGACGAAGATCGCCGAGCGCACGGTGAAGCGGCCGATCCGGCGGGTCCGCAGTGCGCCGGTGCCGGCCTCCATGATCCACGGCACGAGGGCGAGCGCCGCAAAGACGTTGCGCCAGAAGGAGATGACGAACACGTCCATCTCCTGCGACAGGTAGCGCACCGTGCCGACCATGGCGCCGAAGGCGGCGGCGGTCACGATCATCCAGAGACCGATGCGTACGGGCGTGTGCAGCGTCATTCGTGTCCGCCGGGAGAGGGTGCGCGGGCTGCGCGGGACCGTTGAACACCGCGGGTCGCGGAAACGATCCAGCAGGCCGGCGGCCTCGGCCGAGGACGCTGTCCGCATTTCCGGGCTACACCCGGCCGGCCGCCGCCGCTACTCTCCCCGCTCCGAATTCCGGCCCTACAGGAGCAGGCTATGGACGTGCGCGCGGCGGTGGCATTCGAGGCGGGCAAGCCGCTGAGCATCGAGACGGTGCAGCTCGAGGGGCCCAAGGCGGGCGAGGTGCTGGTCGAGATCAAGGCGACCGGCATCTGCCACACCGATGCCTTCACCCTGTCGGGCGACGATCCCGAAGGCGCGTTCCCGGCGATCCTCGGCCACGAGGGCGCCGGCGTGGTGGTCGACGTCGGCCCCGGCGTGCGGTCGCTGAAGAAGGGCGACCATGTCATTCCGCTCTACACGCCGGAATGCCGCGAGTGCGAGTACTGCCTCAATCCGAAGACGAACCTGTGCCAGTCGATCCGCGAGACCCAGGGCCGCGGCGTCATGCCGGACGGCACCTCGCGCTTCTCGATCGGCGGCAAGCCGATCCTGCACTATATGGGCTGCTCGACCTTCGCCAACTTCACGGTCCTGCCGGAGATCGCGCTGGCGAAGATCCGGCCGGACGCGCCGTTCGACAAGGTCTGCTACATCGGCTGCGGCGTGACCACCGGCATCGGCGCCGTGGTGCGCACCGCGGCCGTCGAGCCGGGCTCCAAGGTCGTCGTCTTCGGCCTGGGCGGCATCGGCCTCAACGTGATCCAGGGTGCGCGCCTCGTCGGGGCCGACATGATCGTCGGCGTCGACATGAACGAGTCCAAGAAGGCGCTCGCCGAGCAGTTCGGCATGACGCACTTCGTCAACCCGCGCGACATGAAGGAGAGCGAGGTCGTCCCGCATCTCGTCGCGCTGACCAAGGGCGGTGCCGACTATACGTTCGAGTGTATCGGCAACGTGAAGACCATGCGCCAGGCCCTCGAATGCGCGCACAAGGGCTGGGGCGAGTCGATCATCATCGGCGTCGCCCCGGCGGGCGCCGAGATTTCCACCCGGCCGTTCCAGCTCGTCACCGGCCGCTCCTGGCGCGGCACCGCCTTCGGCGGCATGCGCGGCCGCACCGACGTGCCGCAGATCGTCGACTGGTACATGGACGGCAAGATCGACATCGACTCGCTCATCACGCACACCATGCCGCTCGACCGCATCAACGAGGGGTTCGACCTGATGCACGAGGGCAAGTCGATCCGCTCCGTCGTCACCTACTGACCGCCCGCGTTCGCGCGGATAGGTTTTTATGGTGTTCTGTGGGGGTGCCGCTCGCGTGTGAAGCGTTGTGGAACATGCGTGGCGGGACGTTGCACGCGGCGCGCGACGGCTACATGGGGATTTGTGGTGTTTTATGGGGGTGAACCGCTGTGGGCGCGCAGGTGGCGCAACCGGTGCGGCGGCGACGTCCCCTATCGATTGACCATGTGCAACAGCTGGCCGGCGTGCGGCTGAAGAAGCGTAGCGGTATAAATTCCTTTTGTCCATCGTCGCGCCAATGTGCGCGGTGCCAATTTTCGACTGTCATTGCCGGGCTCGACCCGGCAATCCACGGCGGGCGCACAGGCGCGGTGTGGATCCCGGGATCTCCGCTTCGCTCCGTCCGGGGATGACACAAAAGGGGCGTGTGCGTCCCCCTCTTGCCGACGGCGACCAAAGTCCGCTCAAATCCGGGTCACGAAGCCGCAAGGCACGACGAGAGGGAACGCGGGACATGACGCAGCGCTGGAAGCACAGGCCGGAAGGGTCGAACTGGGGCGATTTCGGGCCGGACGACGAACTCGGCCGCCTGAACCTGCTGACGCCCGAGCGCGTCATGCGGGCGAAGGAGGAGATCGTGGAAGGGCGGACCTTCTGCCTCAGCCTGCCGCTGGACTATCCGGGCGGCAACGTGCTGAACCCGCGCCGCACGCCGCCGGTGCTGCAGCCGACGACGTCGCCGGAGAACGGCCTCGCCCGTTACAACTTCCCGATGCGGATGGAAGACCCGCGCTATCTCGACGTCGGCTGCGACGACCGCGTGCTGATGACGCTGCAATATTCGACGCAGTGGGACGCCTTCTGCCACATGGGCCAGCTGTTCGATGCCGACGGCGACGGGGTGGAGGAGATCCGCTACTACAACGGCTGGGAGGGCGGCACGGACATCGTCGGTCCGGTCGACTACGACCAGAAGACCGGCAAGGCGGTGCCGCGCGACGACGTGATGGGCGCGCGCCGGCTGGGCATCGAGAAGTTCGCCGAGAAGGGCATCGTCGGCCGCGGCGTCATGGTCAACCTGGCCTCGCATTTCGGCCGCGAGCGCAAGATCGTGACGTATGACGACTTCATGCGCGTGCTGGAGGCCGACAAGGTGGTGGTGGAAGAGGGCGACATGCTCTGCCTCTACACCGGCTTCGCCGACGTCATCATGGAGATGGAGAAGAAGCCCGACGGGCCGACCCTGGCGCGCTCCTGCCCGGCGCTCGACGGCCGCGACCCGAAGCTGCTGCAGTGGATCACCGACAGCGGCATCGCGACCCTGTTCGCCGACAACTACGCCGTCGAGCAGATGCCGGCGCGACCGGGCGAGGGCGCCACCTATGCCGCCCTGCCGCTGCACAATCACTGCCTGTTCAAGATCGGCGTGCCGCTGGGCGAGATGTGGTGGTTCGGCGAACTGGCGCCGTGGCTGAAGGCGAACGGCCGCTCGCGCTTCTTCATGACCGGCCAGCCGCTGCGCCTGCCGGGCGCGGTGGGCTCGCCGGGCAACGCCGTCGCGGTGGTCTGAAGCCAGGATGATCGACAAGCGGGTGGACAGTGCCGACGCCGCGATCGAAGGCGTCGGCGACGGTGCGACCGTCATGATCAGCGGCTTCCAGAGTTCGGGCACGCCGAACGCGTTGCTGGAGGCGCTGCTGGCGAAGAACCTGCGCGGGCTGATCCTGGTGGTGAACGGCGTCGGTCATCACGGCACCCGCGTCGCCACGCTGTTCGAGCGGGGCTGCGTCGCCAAGGTGATCTGCAGTTCGGCGCGTGCCGGGTCCGGGCGGCCCGGACCGTTCGAGGAGCAGTGGAAGCGCGGCGAGGTCGAACTCGAGCTGGTGCCGCAGGGGACGCTCGCAGAGCGCATCCGGGCGGGGGCGGCGGGCATCGCCGGCTTCTACACGCCGGTCGCGGTCGGCACGAAACTGGCGGAGGGCAAGGAGGTGCGCGATTTCGAGGGCAAGGAATACGTCTTGGAGCGCGCGATCTCCGGCGATCTGTCGATCCTGCGCGCCGACAAGGCCGACCGCTGGGGGAACCTCACCTATCACGCGGGACAGCGTAACTTCGGCACGGTCATGGCGATGGCGAGCCGCATCACGGCCGTCGAAGTGAACGAGATCGTCGCGGGCGCGCTCGACCCGGAGCAGGTCGTCACGCCGGGCATCTTCGTGAAGCGTGTCGTCGCACTGCCGGACCTGCGCGGATGAGGGGAAGCATGAAGCCGCTCGACCGGAACCAGATGGCGTGGCGCTGTGCGCAGGACGTCGCCGACGGTGCCTATGTGAACCTCGGCATCGGCATCCCGACGCTGGTGGGCAATTTCATCCCGGACGGCCGCGAGGTCATGCTCCAGTCGGAGAACGGGCTGCTCGGGATCGGGCCGGCGGCCACGGGCAACGGCATCGACCCGGACATGGTCGACGCCGGCGGCCAGAAGATCACGCTGCTGCCGGGCGGGTCGATCTTCGACTCCGCGCTGGCCTTCACCATGATGCGCGGCGGGCATATCGACCTGACCGTGCTCGGCGGCTTCCAGGTGTCGGCGCGCGGCGACCTGGCGAACTGGGACGCGATGATGGAGGGGCGCGGGCCGCTGGTCGGCGGCGCCATGGACCTCGCCGCGGGCGCCAAGTCGGTCTGGGTCATCATGGAGCATGTGACGCGCGAGGGCGGCGCACGGCTGGTGCGCGACTGCACCTATCCGCTGACGGCGAAGGGCGTGGTGAGCCGCGTCTACACCAGCATGGCGGTCGTCGACGTGACGCCGGACGGGTTTGTGGTGCGCGAGATGATCGAGGGCATGACAGAGGCGGACATGCGCCGGACGAGCGACGCGCCGCTGTCGTTTGCGCCCGATTGCGGCGTGCTGCGGGCGCCTGTCGTCGGATAGAGCGTCTTCGGATAGGGCTTCGCCGAGGAACTTTCGCCGCGCCGATTGATTTGCCAACCGAACGACCCAACCATCGTTCGGTGTCCACTTCAATCGGAGAGACAGCATGAAGACGAAGCGCAGCTGGCGGAAGCCGACGGTCGAGATCGTCCGGGTCGGTACCGAGATCAACGCATACGCCTGCGCCGATCTCGGCTGAACGGCGGCGGGAAGCGTCCGTTGCTGCATGTTCTGATCGTCGGATCGGCGGCCGGCGGCGGCTTTCCGCAGTGGAACTCCAACGGACCGGGTTGCCGGCGTGCGCGTGCCGGCGACCCGGCCGTCAAACCCCGCAGCCAGTCGTCCATCGCCGTTTCGGCGGACGGCGAGCGGTGGGTGCTCTTCAACGCCTCTCCCGACCTGCGGGCGCAGATCGATGCCAACCCCCAGCTTCATCCGCGTGGCGGGGTCAGGTCTTCGCCGATCGCCGCGGTGGTGGTGACCAACGCCGATGTCGACCATATCGCGGGCCTGCTGACCCTGCGCGAGGGCACGGCGTTCGCGCTCTACGGGATGCGCCAAGTCCAGGCGACCCTGGCGGCCAATCCGATCTTCAACGTGCTCGCACCGGGGCTCGTGCCGCGGCGGAGCCTCGATGTCGGAACGCAGGTGCGTCTCGCGGATGCCGCGGGTGCGGAACTCGGCATCGAGATCGAGGCGTTCGCCGTTCCCGGCAAGGTGCCGCTCTACCTCGAGGGCCGGGAAGAGGACCTCGTCATCGGCGCGGCGACGGGCGACGTCGTCGGTCTTTCGGTGCGGAGCGTGTCGGCGCCGGAGAGCGCCTTCCTCTACATCCCCGGATGCGCGGCACTGCCGCCGGATCTGCGCGAGCGGATCGCGGGCACGCCGCTGCTGCTGTTCGACGGTTCCTTCTGGCGCGACGACGAGATGGAACGTGCCGGGGCGGGGACCAAGACGGCGGCGCGCATGGGGCATCTCGCGATGGACGGACCGGCGGGGTCGATCGCCACGCTGCGAAGCGTCGATGTCGGGCGCCGCGTCTTCGTCCATATCAACAACACGAACCCGGTCCTGATCGACGATTCACCCGAGCGTGCCGCGGTCGAGGCCGCGGGCTGGGAGGTCGCGGAGGACGGCATGGAGATCCTGCCGTGAGCAGTGCTGCGATGAGCCCCGACGAGTTGGAAGCGGCGCTGCGCGCGATCGGCGCCGAGCGCTATCACGACAAGCATCCCTTCCACCGGTCGCTGCACGGCGGCGAACTCGACTTCGGCCAGGTGCAGGCCTGGGCGCTCAACCGCTACTGCTATCAGGCGGCGATCCCGGCGAAGGATGCCTCGCTGCTGGCGCGCCTGCCGACGCCGGAGTTGCGGCGCGAGTGGCGTTCGCGGCTGGAGGATCACGACGGTACCGAGGCCGATCCCGGCGGCATCGCGCGCTGGCTGGCGCTGTGCGAGGGACTGGGGCTCGATCGCGATTATGTGGTGTCGATGCAGGGTGCGCTGCCGGGCACGCGGTTCGCGGTGGAGGCCTATGTGCGCTGGGTGCGCGAGCGCTCGGTGCTGGAGGCGGTGGCCTCCTCGCTGACCGAGATGTTCTCGCCGGCGATCATCGCCGAGCGCGTCGCCGGCATGCTGCGGCACTACTCCTTCGTCGACGAGGCGAAGCTGGGCTATTTCCTCAAGCGGCCGCCGCAGGCGGGCAGGGATTCGGCGTTCGCGCTGGACTATGTGAAGCGCGAGGCGCGGACGCCCGAGGCTCAGGCGGCCGTCCTCGATTCGCTGCGCTTCAAGTGCGACGTGCTCTGGTCGCAGCTCGACGCGCTCCGCTACGCCTATGTGACGCCGGGCAACATACCGCCCGGTGCGTTCCGGCCGGGATGACGGACGCGGATACAGTTCCCCGCTTTCCGCGCGGCGTGCGGCTGCGGTTCGACCGGGCGCGCGAGCGCTGGCTGGTGCTGGCACCGGAGACCGTCCTGACGCCGGACGAGACGGCGGTCGAGGTATTGCGGCTGGTCGACGGCAGCCGGAGCGTCGCCGAGATCGCCGCGGCACTGGCCGAGGCGTTCGACGCGCCGGTGGAGGAGATCCGGGCGGACGTGGCGGAACTGGTCGCCGACCTGGCACGGCACGGATACCTGGAAACATGAGTGCTGGGGCGGTTATCGATCAGGCTCAGCGAAGGCATGGCGGTCAGCCGGTGGCCGTCGGCAGACCGGTGGCGCTGCTGGCCGAGCTGACGCATCGCTGTCCGCTGCGCTGCCCCTATTGCTCGAACCCGCTGGAGCTGGCGCGGGCGTCGGCGGAATTGGCGACCGAGGAGTGGCGGCGGGTGTTCGCCGAGGCTGCGGCGCTCGGCGTGCTGCAGGTGCATCTGTCGGGCGGCGAGCCGGCGGCGCGCAAGGACCTGGAGGTGCTGGTCGAGGCGGCCGAGACGGCGGGGCTCTACACCAACCTGATCACCTCCGGCCTGCTGCTCGACCGGGGCCGGGTCGCAGCCTTGGCCGCCGCCGGCCTGCAGCATGTGCAGCTGAGCCTGCAGGGGACCCGGCCGGAGGAGGCGGAAGAGGTGGCCGGGCTGCGCGGCAGCCATGCGATGAAGATGGCGTTCGCCGCGCATGTCCACGACGAGGGGCTGCCGCTGACCGTCAACGCGGTGGTGCACCGGCGCAACCTGGACCGCTTGGACGAGATCGTCGCGATGGCGCTGGAGCTCGGCGCGCGGCGGCTGGAGATCGCGCACGTGCAGTATCACGGCTGGGCGGCGGTGAACCGCGCGGCGCTGCTGCCGGATCGCGCGCAGGTCGCCGCGCGCCGAGCTCCAGCGC
>Ga0114915_1000259_pt1 | contig 24850 bp, 34 predicted proteins | sample MalvirAntarct_55_FD_87288 | JGI IMG/M metagenome (GOLD analysis project Ga0114915, IMG submission 87288) | Marine viral communities from the Global Malaspina Expedition - Malaspina viral metaG Antarct_55 | ecosystem: Environmental > Aquatic > Marine > Oceanic | place: South Georgia Island...
CAGATCCAGCGCGACCAGCATCCCGCGGCGCGGCAGACGTTCGGCAAAGGCCGCTGCGATCGGGGCCAGCACGACATAGGCCACCATCTTGATCGCCAGAGCGGTACCCAGCACCAGCCCCGCATCCGCCCCCGCCAGATCGTAGGCCAACAGGCCAAGCGCCACTGTCGCAAGTCCGGTGCCGAGGAGCGCGATGACCTGCGCCGCGAACAGGTGGCGATAGGCGCGGTTGGCGAGCAATCGCAGCATGAGGTGAACCTTTCAGGCGGCGCGTGGCGCAAGCAGGATGATGCCGGCGCCGACGAGACAAAGGGCCGTACCGGTCATGTCCCAGGTATCGGGCCGTTGGCCTTCGATCGCCCAGAGCCAGACCAGAGAGGCCGCGATATTGACACCGCCGTAAGCTGCGTAGGCGCGACCAGCAAAGTCAGACGGGGCGAGCGTCAACGCCCATGCAAAGGCCGCAAGCGAGACGATGCAAGGCAGAAGCCACAGCGCCGAGGCCCCGGGCCGCATCCACGCCCAGACGGCGAAGCAACCGGCGATCTCGGCAAGCGCCGCGGCGGCGTAGACCGCAAAGGCCGGAATCGCGGTCATTTGGCCGCCCCCGAACCGGTCTGGGCACGATGGTCGTCGGCGCACAGCGCATGGTCGCTCAGCACCTCGATCACTCTGCAATCCGCGATCGTGCCCTGGGCGCATTGCGCGATCATCCGTTCCAGCTCCGCCTTCAGAGCTGTCAGCCGTGCGATACGGGCCTTCACCGTGGCGAGCTGTTCGGTCGCGATGATGTCGGCAGCGGCGCAGGACTGGTCGGGTCTGTCGGAGAGGCTGAGCAAGTCGCGAATCGCCTCGAGCGGAAATCCGAGATCGCGCGCGTGGCGGATGAAAGCCAGTCGGTCGAGCGCCTTTGCCCCGTAGAGCCGCTGGTTCCCGGCGCTGCGTTCGGGTTCCGGCAGAAGCCCGATCTGCTCGTAATAGCGAATGGTCGGAACCTTGACGCCCGCCGCTTCGCCCAGTTTTCCGATGGTCAGCATCAAATGTCTCTTGAATCTATAGTTGCTAGAGACATTAGGTTATCGACTCGATGGAGACAATCGCCACGTTTGGCGGGACGGGAAAGCACGATGACGACGCGCAATGTGACAAGCTGTGTATGGACAGTCACCGGCATGGACTGCGGATCCTGCGCCGGCAAGATCAGGCGCGCGCTCGAGCGCCTGCCTGGGGTCACCGATGTCGACGTGGCGCTGATGTCCGAGCGGCTACGCCTTACGCTGGACGAAGATCAGACGTCACGCGATCACGTCGAGACGGCGGTGAAGAAGCTGGGATTCGGCATTGCTTCCAAGGGGAGTGCCGCCCCGCGGAAGGGTTTCGTTCTGCCCGATGGCACATTTCCTGCCGGCGCCACCGGCGATGCCGCCCTTGCACCCGAAACTCCGCAAGGCGCTTCGGGTCATTCCGACGGCCCGGCTGCACGCGACCCCTCCTGGTATCAGACCGGTAAGGGCCGCCTGGTGATTGGCACCGGCGCCCTGCTGGTCGCGGCCTGGGCTGTGAAGCTTCTGGCCTCCGGCGGCATCGCGAACTGGGCCTTCATCCTGGCCACGCTGATCGGTGTCGCACCGATTGCCCTTCGCGCCATAAACGCGGCACGCGCGGGCATGCCCTTCACCATCGAGATGCTGATGACCATCGCGGCCAGCGGCGCGCTGGTCATCGGCGCCGCTGAGGAAGCAGCGCTGGTGGTATTCCTGTTCGCAGTGGGCGAAGTACTGGAAGGGGTCGCGGCGGACAAGGCTCGCGACGGGATCAGGGCGCTGGCCCGGCTGGTTCCCAAGACGGCCCTTCTGGAGGTTTCCAGCAAGACGCGCGAGGTGCCCGCTGAAAACCTGAAGATCGGCCAGACGGTTCTGGTGAGGCCGGGCGACCGGGTGCCCGCCGATGGCGAGGTGATCGAGGGCGTCTCGGGCGTGGACGAAAGCCCGGTCACGGGCGAAAGCGTGCCCAACCTGAAGGAACCCGGCCAACCGGTGTTTGCAGGCTCCATCAACACCGAAGCAGCCTTGCGCGTGCGCGTGACGAAGGCGGCAGAGGACAATACGATTGCCCGCATAATCCGTCTGGTCGAGGAAGCGGAAAGTGCCCGCGCCCCGACCGAACGGTTCATCGACCAGTTCAGCCGCATCTACATGCCTGCGGTGGTGGGCCTCGCTCTCATGGTGGCCATCGTGCCGCCGCTGGCATTCGCCCAAGCTTGGGACACGTGGGTGTACCGCGCGCTGGCGCTTTTGCTGATCGGCTGTCCCTGCGCGCTGGTCATCTCGGTTCCGGCGTCCATCGCCTCGGCATTGTCCGCGGGAGCACGGCGCGGGCTTTTGATGAAGGGCGGTGCGGTGATCGAAGCCGCGGCCCGAACCACGCAGGTAGCCTTCGACAAGACCGGCACGCTGACCCTTGGGCGCCCCCGGATCACCGACATCGTGCCAATCAGCGGATCGCAGGCCGAAGTTCTGTCACTCGCCGCAGGGATCGAGGCGGGCTCCAGCCATCCGCTGGCCGAGGCGATCCTGTCCCGCGCCGAGTCCGACGGTGTCGCACCGCTGCCCGCATCCGGCGCCCGCGCACTGCCCGGCAAGGGCGCCGAAGCGATGGTCAGCGGTGTGCCTGCTTGGGTCGGCTCGCCGCGCTTTGCCGAGGCGTCCGGCGTTTTCGACGATGCCGCGCGCCGCACGGCCGCCGCGCTCGAGGATGCGGGCAAGACCGTCGTGGCGGTATTCCGCGCGGATCGGCTGGTCGGGCTTCTGGCCTTGCGGGACGAGCCGCGCCCGGACGCAGGCGACGCAGTGCGTCAGCTGAAGGCGCTCGGCGTTGGGGCGGTAATGCTGACCGGCGACAACGCCCGTACCGCTGCGGCGATCTCGCAGGCCCTCGGAATGGAACACCGCGCCGAACTGATGCCAGAGGACAAGGTCGCCGCGATCCGCGAGATGGTGGTGCATGGTCGCGTTATGATGGTGGGCGACGGGATCAACGATGCGCCTGCGCTGGCCTCGGCCCATGTCGGGGTCGCCATGGGATCGGGCACCGATGTGGCGCTCGAGACCGCCGACGCGGCGCTTTTGCGCAACCGGGTGACGGATGTCGCAGGAACGATCCGGCTCTCCCGCGCGGCCATGGCGAACATCCGCCAGAATGTGGCGATCGCGCTCGGCCTCAAAGGGGTGTTCCTCATCACGACCGTGCTGGGCGTGACCGGGCTCTGGATCGCGATCCTCGCCGATACCGGTGCCACGGTTCTCGTCACGCTCAATGCGCTGCGTCTGCTGGCCTTCAATTCCGAAAGGGAGGCCTGAGATGATCTCGCCGTTCAGCTGCGGGTTCTCGCGGCGAAGATCAGGATAATATACGAGCCCAGGGCGCCCAAATCCGGCCCGTGGCCCTGACCCGCAAGACCGCCTTGTTCGCCGGTCATGAGGTCGGGGCCGAGAACTGGGGCTCCTCGCCTCCATCGTCGCTAACTGCAAGCTGAACGGCGCCGATCCCGTCGCCTACATCCCCCACACACTCACCGGCATCATCGACGGCCATTCGCAGAGCCCCATCGATGATCTCATGCCGGGATCGTCCTTGAGGACGAAGATCATGGGCTCGATCGGCATGTTACCCACGCGATATGGCGATGGGCTCGCGTCGCCCTTTATCTCTCGCCGGTCACTACCTGCGACCCGCTCAGGGTAAGCGATCACGCTGCTCCGGCCCGTCGACCCCCGTGGCCGGTCGCGCCCCTGTGGCGCCAGGAGAAGGGGAAGGGGACGTTACCGCACAACGGTTTCTCGTGGTATGCGCGAGAGGTATGGTGCTCGGATCGTTCGAATTATCCTCCGTAACAAAGGGAGCCTCTTTGACCGCCACGAATTTCGACCCGCCAGTGGAGGTTGAAACCCCGCAGGGTGTCGGGCTCATCCGCTCTGTCGAAGAAGGCCTGGATTGGGTCGAGGAACTGCTGGCCGACGATTACCCGCCCGCGCTAACTCGCGCCCTAGGCCATGCTGAGAAGCGGCTGCGCTTGGCGGTCGGCTCGCAGTCTCCTGCCATCGTTGGGGCGGCGAGAGTGACCCTCCCGGGTCGTGTCCCTGGGAGTGGTGTAGGAGCGAGCTGCCACTGAGGTGGCCATCGCCGGTCTTCGGCTAGGGTTCGGTTGCGAAGCTGAACCTTGAGCAGGAGACGACGATGACCGATGACAGGATGGCCCTGATCGAGCTGATCGAGAAGGGTGCGGATGCGGACCTTGTGCGCGAGCTTCTGGCCTTTGCGGCCGATCGCATGATGGAGCTGGAGGTGGAGGCCAGGACGGGAGCGCCGGCCGGCGCCCGCAGCGCCGAGCGCCTGACGCAGCGGAATGGCTATCGCGAGCGCGCCTGGGAGACGCGGGCCGGGCGGATCGAGTTGGCGATCCCGAAGCTGAGGAAGGGTTCCTACCTTCCCTCGTTCCTGGAGCCTCGACGGACCGCCGAGAAGGCCCTGACGGCGGTCATCCAGGAGGCATACGTGCACGGGATCTCGACGCGGGCCGTCGACGACGTCGTAAGGCGATGGGTGACTCCGGCGTGTCGAAGAGTCAGGTCAGCCGGCTCTGCGAGGAGATCGACGAGCGGGTGAACGCCTTCCCGAACCATCGAGGGCGCCTGGCCCTATCTGTGGATCGACGCCACCTACCTGAAGGTTCGCCAGGCCGGGCGGATCGTGTCGCTCGCCGTGATAATCGCCGTGGGCGTGAACACGGATGGGCGCCGCGAGGTGCTCGGCGTCGCCACGGGCGCCTCGGAAGCCGAGCCGTTCCGGAAGGCGTTCCTGCGCTCCCTGGCCGACCGGGGCCTGCGCGGGGTGAAGCTCGTCGTCGCCGACGACCACAAGTGGCTGCGGGCAGCGGCGGCGAAGGTGTTCAGTGCCACGCACCAGCGGTGCCGCGTGCACTGGCTGAGGAACGCGCTCGCGCACGTGCCGGCGAAGCAGCGCCCGGCGGCGGTCGCCATGCTGAAGACGATCTTCGCCCAGGACAGCGCCGAGGCCGCACACGCCCAGTGGCGGCAGGTGGCCGACGCCCTGCGCGAGCGCTTCCCCAAGCTCGCCGGACTCCTGGACGGCGCCCGTGAGGACGTGCTCGCCTACATGACGTTCCCGCGCGAGCACTGGCCACAGATCGCCTCCACCAACCCGCTCGAGCGCTTGAAGGGCGAGATCAAGCGGCGAGCCGATGTCATCGGCATCTTCCCCAACGATCGCGCCGTCGTCCGCCTGGTGGGGGTCCTGATGCTGGAGCAGAACGACGAGTGGGCGGCCAGCCGCCGATACATGAGCCTGGAGTCGCTTGCAGCACTGAGCGATGATCCCGTCCTCAGGTTGTCCGCCGTGGCCGCCTGATTACCCTCGGACCCTGCCGAGGACCGGCACTCCTACACCACTCCTAGGGATACGACCCGGACGCTCTCCCTTCGGTAATGCGAGCGCCATACCGAATCACAATACCGCAGGCCCGGCATGCCACCGACGTCGCCCGACGAACAGCGCGAACAGGAGCCGCCCGATGAGCAGTCTTAAGATCGAGGAACCGGAACTTCGACTGCGCTATGGAGTTATCGCGAGTGACGGGTCCAACCGCTGCCTGGCGCTATCGCCCGCCGGACCAGTCGGGACCCGAACGAAGATGCGGGTGACGGCTCATGCCCGCCCAAGCCAGTCCTGGAACGACTGCCGCCGGAGACCCGCCCGGGATGCCCCGGCGTCAGGTGCCGGCGCGATCTCCCACAGCCTTAAGGAGTGACGCCATGCACACGATGCTAAGGAACATGATGCTCGGCGCTACTGCGCTGGCCCTGACTGCCTCAATGGTAGGCGCGGCGACGACCGCCAACGCCCAGACCTCAGCGCCTACGGTCGCCCCGGCTCCCGCGTCGCCGGCAGCGATTCCCGGTTCGAGAGTGAAGGCGCTGCAGGAAGCACTGAGCGAGCAGGGCATGACCGTGACGGCCGACGGCGTTCTGGACGAGGAGACGCGAGCCGCTATCCGAAAGTATCAGTCGCAGCACCACCTCCCCGTCACCGGCGAGCCGGACCAGGCGACTCTCGACAAGCTGGGCGTTGCCGCAGGAAATGCGCGTGGTCAGAGGATGGGCAGTGCCGGGATGTGCCAAGGCGGCATGGGCCAGGGCGGCGCGATGGGTCAGGGCTGCCCCATGATGGGCCAAGGCATGATGGGTCAAGGCACGATGGGTCAAGGCATGGGCCAGGGCGGCATGATGGGGATGATGGGCGACCAGGGCGGAATGCCTGGCATGATGGCCGGCCGTGGCTCCGGCGCGGGGATGGGTTCCGAAGATGGAGGCATGCGCGGCCCGAACATGATGCGTCTCATGTTCGCCCTGATGGACGCGGACGGCGACGGAGCGCTCTCACCGCAGGAGTTTCAGGCGGCGCATGAACGCATTTTCAACGCCGCCGATGGCGATGACGACGGTAGCCTGACGATGGAGGAGATGCAGGGCTTCATGCATGGACCGGGGAAGCCCGCGCGGAGGATGCGCGCCCGTTGAGACGCCCGCGCCGAAGCGACGGGGGGAATAATGCCGAACAGGACGCCGATGGCGGCGAAGAAGAGGAAGGCAAGCAGGTTGATGCCGGGGTCGAACACGGGCTCTGTCTCTTTTTTCGATGCAGTTTGGTGGCTAAGTGGCGCTGATTCACCAAGGGGATCAGCATCATGGCTTCAGGCGCGCGTATCGGATTGTCAAACGGCGTTCAAAGCTGGCTCTGACTCACTTTTCGTGCACCTGGGTTCAGTAAGCTGGAGCGAGGAGGCGGGCTCGGAGCAGATCGAGCTTTGCGCGGCCGTACATCTGGCGCTTCACGAGCTTCAGCCTGGTGATCTGCCCTTCGGTTTGAGCGTTCGACCAAGACTCGGTCAGGGCCGCGCCGACGGCGGTTCGATCGGCGGCGATGCCTTTCCCGAACGAACCGAGCAGGCTGCCGGCGGCGTCTTGGATCCACGAGGGAAGGTCATCCGGAGCGCGGGCCCGCAGCATCTCGTGGAAGCGCTCCGTCAGATCGCGGGCGGCCGCCAGTCTCGGTACGGCGTTCTCGACCGCGGCTACGATGATCGCGTCGGGCCGGGCGAGGTGATCGCGCCTGGTGTCATCAGATGATTGATCATCCGGGCGGATGGGATCTTGCGTGCGGCGGCGCGCCTGACGAATGGAGCGCATCGATCGCTGCACCGCTTCGAGAAACGCGGCGCTGGCGTTCTCCATCAGATGCCAGCGGTCCGCGACCTGCGTCGCCTGCGGTGCGGCCCTAGCCGCTGCCGGGCCATAGCCGCCGCCGCGATCGCGTGAGATGACAGCGATCTCGGGGTGCTGCGCCAGCCAGGCTTCGACGGTGCCGGTCTCGCGATCCGGCAGAAGATCCACGATGCACCGCCGCTCGAGGTCGCAGACAATGGTCCCGTAGCGTTGCCCCCGCTTCCAGGCCCAATCGTCGATTCCCACGACACGGAGAGGCTGCGTGTTGCTGACCGCGTGCCGACGGACGACGCGCAGCAGCGTGTCCTTGCTGACCGGGAGCATCAATCGGCGCGCCAAGTTGGCAGTGGGAGGTCCACCCAGGGCGATGCCGAGATGCCGGACGATGACTTCGAGCCGCGACGTCCGGCGAGCGGACCTACCGGCGACCTCTTCCCCCAGCTGCTCGTTGAAGGTCTGGCGAGGGCAATCCGCCCGGCTGCATCGGAATCGCCGAACCGCGATGCGCAGCTGGACGATCCTCCCATGGGAAGGCAGATCCAGCAGGCGACGCCGATAACGGCTGTGTACCCGGTCGGATTTCTGTCCGCAGGCAGGGCACATCGGGACGGCAGCCCGGCAGCGAGCGTCGATCAGGATCCGCTCGGATCCGATCTCCATGTTGTCGATCACGAGACCGCCCGGCGAGAGCGACTGGAACCGTCCATACCCCATGGCAAGCACTCCGATCATGGATGCCTACCAAGTGTAGTAGCCCTGCACGAAATGCGCGTCAGAGCCAAACTTGCACGCCGAAACACATATCGGATCACCCATCCCGGCTGGGTTGACGGTAACGGAGGTCGTGCCGGGCACCGGGTCTGCAGCGGTCGAAGGCAGTGCCACTGGTGGCGGCAGTGCGGCCCGCTCGCCGAGCGGCAAGTCCAACGCATCGGATCCGGTGCCGATGAAGACAACCGTCCACCGGGTCCGACCCTGCGCGCACCGGATCCGCTGCTGTCGAGGGCAGCGCGACCGGTGGCGGCAGTGCCCGAGTTGGGCAAGAAGAAGCAATAGAAGCGCCCAGCCAGGCCGGCTTGCCCAGTGCGCAGGCCGGCCTTCTGCTGCGGCGAGCTCTCCAGCATGCTCTTTGCGGATCGGCATCGGCCGATCTATTTGCGCTCCAGGTCCTGGATAAGCGCCTTCATCTCTGCGATCTCCGAGCGTTGAGCCTCGATGATCTGGTCGGCGAGTTTGCGCACGCGTGGATCGGCGATATGCGCGCGTTCGCTGGTCAGAATGGCGATCGAATGATGCGGGATCATGGCCTTCATCCAGGAAACGTCCTCAACCGTCTCCTGGCTACGTACGAGATACAACGCTCCGGCAAAGACCACGACACTCGCGATGATAATAGCGGTGTTGATACCCCTTTTTGGGTACATGCCGAGCATGAACAAAAGCATGATGCAGGCCATGGTGGCACCCATGACGAGTGCCATATAGGCGCGCGTTTCACTGAAAAAGATGTGATCCAGTGCGTAGGTATTCAGGTACATCAGCCCGAACATGACGAGTGTAGACGTGGCGATCATCACGCCGAAGCAGGCATACGATTTCATAAATACTCCTGCGGATAGCATTGTCCTGACAGCATTAACACGTACATGTAAATGCCTATATGTTCGCTATTTTAAGTTTATTGTTTCTCATTCCGCACATCCTGTTTCGCACGGATGGCGATTGACCATGTGCTTTTTACATAGGCCAGAATGGCAATGATCTCCGAATCGTTCAGGACTGTCGCGAACCCCGGCATATCGCTTTGATAGCCCGGAACGATTTCACCGGGACCTTTTCGGGTCATCTCGATGAGCTGGGCATCGCTGTGATGCCAGGTATGGCCCGATGCATCGTGCGGCGGTGCGGGTAGGCGCCCATTGGCTTTGCGGGTACGCCAGTCCGGCTCCCCTTGCAGGTCGGCGCCATGGCAACTGGCGCAGTGCTCCCGGTAGAGGGGCAGGCCGCGTGCCACTAATTGCCGGTCGGCCGCGTCGATCGCGGGGCCGGGGGCGCCCCACCCACGAAGTCCGATTCCCAACGTGGCAGCGACCAGGACGGCGCCGGCGAGAGCATAGCGGCGGATCAATCGCGGCGGCCTCGCCACAGATACCTCGCCAGTGCTGCTATGGCCAAAACGAGCAGGAGGATGAGGAGAAGGCCGACGAAGCCCATACCCCACATCATGCCGCCGCCCATCATGCTGTCATGCATCATGCCGTCATTCCTGGCTGAAGAGTGCTGCGGGACGGTTCAATTCGTAGATGCTGAACGGCCCGGTCTTGCTACCGCCCATGCCGGGGGAGCCGGCAGGCATACCCGGCAGTGCGATCCCGGCAATCGTCGGCTTTTCAGCGAGAAGCCGCCGCAACGCCGTGGCCGGCACATGGCCTTCCACGACATAGTTGCCGATCAGGGTGGTGTGGCAGGCTTGCAGGTCGTCCGGGACGCCATGACGCGCTTTGAGATCAGCGAGATCGTCCGTGGCGACGACCTCCACGGCAAACCCTTCCGCCTTTAGGTAGCGTGCATAATCGAGGCAACAGCCGCAGTCGGGGCTGCGGTAGAGGGTGGCCTGGGTCGCCGCAAAAGCGGCCGGCGCCGTCATCAGCCAGGCGAACAGGAAAGCAAGGATGCGCATATTTCGGACTCCGTAGGATCTCGGGCGTAGCGGTCCCCGGCGGAGGTTGTCCGCCGGGGATGGGAGGTCAGAACCACATGCGCAAGCCGACGAGGAACGACGTGCTCCCCGCGTCCTCGCCCTCGTCACGGGCGTAGCGGCCGGTTTTGCCGACCTTGCGCTCGTATTCGACGCCAATATACGGCGCGAAGTCGGGTACGAACTCGTAGCGCAGGCGCAATCCTGCCTCGAAGGTGGACAGGCCCGCTCCGATGCCGAGCTCCGGCACGTCCTGGGCGGCCAGTTCGATTTCGGCACGGGGCTGCAGGATCAGCTTCTGGGTGATGAGCTGGTCATACTCGGCCTCGATGCGGGCGGTGACGTCACCCTTTTGCGAGACGAAGGCCGCGGTATCGAGCTCGAAAAAGTAGGGCGCAAGGCCCTGCAGGCCGAGCACCAGGTAGGACCGGTCTGGACCATCAGGCCGGTAGTCCTGTCGTCCACCCGCCTGAAAGTCGAACCATGGTGTGATCGCCCGGCTCCAGAGCGCCTGGATCTCGGCATCCTCGAGCTTGCTCCCGACCGTGCCTTCGCCCTCGGTCTTGATCCAGAGCTTGTCGATATCGCCGCCATACCAGCCCTGACCGTCCCACAGATAGCCGTCTCGCCCGTCCCGAGCCCGGTACTCGAGCCGGTCGGCCATGATCTTGTAGGCGGTGAGGCCGCCCTGTTCGGTACGCAATGTCTCGCGCGCACCCGCCATGGTCTGGGGATCGAAGACCGTATCCGCCGCATGACGCGGCCCCGACGTGGCGGCCGCCGGCGGCGGTGCTTCCGGCACGGAGGGAGACGGATCGCTCATCGCATGGCCGGCCTGCATGCCGGACATCGGTGTTCCGCTCCCCATTGCATGAGCTGCATGCGGATCCGCCTGGGTGGCCGGCGGGGTGTGGCCGGTATGCGGCATCGATTGTCCCGACATCATCGGCATCGCCTGATGCCCCGCATGCGGATCGGCTGGCGCGGGCGCTGCCGGTACCTGCGCCGGTGCGGCTCCATGGCCAGCATGGGGGTTCGCTGCACCCATTCCTGTCGATCGCATGGTGTCCATACCGGAGGCCGGCGGCGGTGCCGTCATCGGCATGCTGTGGCCGCTGTGCTGCGCATAGGCAGGGGCAGCACCGAGCAGCGCGCATGCGGTCGCGAGGCGGGTGAGGAAACGACCCATCGTCATGCCGGGCCTCCATCGAGCGGCCGCACGGTCACGACGTTGAACATGCCGGCATGCATGTGGAACAGCAGATGGCAGTGAAACGCCCAGTCGCCCGGGGCGTCGGCCGTCAGGTCGAAGGTCACCTTGCTGCCCGGCAGCACGTTGACGGTGTGCTTCAGGGGGTGGCTGCCGGGATGGCCGTTGACCAGTTCGAAGAAATGCCCGTGCAGATGGATCGGGTGCTGCATCATGGTGTCGTTGACCAGGGTCACGCGCACACGCTCGTTGCGCGCAAAGCGGATCGGCTCGACCACCTCGCTGAACTTGCGGCCATCGAACGACCACATGAAACGTTCCATGTTGCCGGTGAGATGGATCTCCATCTCGCGAGAGGGCGGGCGTCTGTCGCGGTTAGGGGTGAGTGCCACCAGATCGCGATAGGTCAGCACGCGGTGCCCGACATTCTCCAGGCCGAGGCCGGGATGGCCAGTTCGGTCCTGCGGCATCGCCGCCACCATGTCGACACCGACGCCGACCTTCATGTCGGGCGGGGCATTGGCGGGATCACGCATGCTCATGCTGCCGTGATCCATGCCGGCCATCGCCCCATGGTCCATACCGGCCATGCTGGTCCCCATACCGGCCATGCCCATATCCTCCATACCGAGGGTCGGACGTTGCCGCAAAGACGGGACGGTGGCCGCCATGCCCATTCGCGGCGCCAGGGTACCACGGGCCATGCCGGACCGATCGACCGATTCCGCGACGATCGTGAAGGCGCGATCCTCGGTCGGTTCCACAATCACGTCATAGGTTTCCGCGACGGAGATCTGGAACTCCTCGACGGTCACCGGCCGGACATTCTCTCCGTCGGCATTGACCACGGTCATGCGCAGGCCCGGGATGCGCACATGGAAGATCGACATGGCGGAGGCGTTGATGACGCGCAGCCGGACCCGCTCGCCTGGCCGGAATAGCCCGGTCCAGTTCTCTTCGGGTCCATGGCCGTTGATCAGGTAGGTGTAGGTGGCGCCGGTGATATCGGCGATATCGGTCGGATCCATCCGCATCCCGGCCCACATGGAGCGACCTTTGAGCCCCATCTGCTGTTCGGGGTTATCCTGCTCGAACAAACCCGCCAGCGTCAGGTTCTGGCGGTTGAAGTAGCCGGCCTGCTGCTTCAGCGTCGTCATGATCGCGTGCGGATGCATGAAGCTCCAGTCCGAGAGCACGAGCACGTGCTCCCGGTCGTAAGCCACCGGATCGGGGGTTGCTGGGTCGATGATGATCGGCCCGTAATGACCGAGCTGTTCCTGCAGACCGGAATGGCTGTGGTACCAGAAGGTGCCCGCCTGCTTGACCGGGAACTCGTAATGATAGGTTTCACCTGGCCGGATGCCGGGGAAGCTGATGCCCGGCACCCCGTCCATCTGGAAGGGCAGGAGCAGCCCATGCCAGTGGATCGAGCTGTCTTCGTCCAGGGTATTGGTGACGTCGAGGCGGACCGTACGCCCTTCCTGCAGGCGCAACAGCGGCGCCGGTAGCGTGCCGTTGACGGTGATCGCTTCGCCGGTCCGGCCACCGACGCTGAACGGACTGCGACCGATCCGCAGGGCGATCCTGTCCCCGAAAAGCGTCGAGATATCCGGAGCGATGCCACGGGTACCGCTGCGGGCCCAGGCGGGGAATAGGGGGGCGAACATCGCCGCCGCCCCCACTGCCGCGCTTCCTGCAAGGAAAGCGCGGCGGCTGATCAAACTGGTCATCACAGCACCTTCAGTTCGCCAACCATGCCCGCCTCATAGTGGCCGGGCACATTGCAGGCGAACTCCAGGGTCATGCCGCCGGCGAACCGCCAGATCAGCTCCTTGGTCTCACCCGGACGCAGCAGCACGCTGTTGGGATCGTCGTGCTTCATCATCGCGCCATGGGCACCGCCGCCATGGCCCATGTTGGCGTGATCGGTGACGATATCGGTCGCGGTCAGCATGCCCGCCTCCATCATCGCCATCATCTCCTTCTGATGCTCGGCGTGTGTGACGGCGGTTCCGATGTTGAACTCGTGCAGCAACTCGCCGCTGTTGGTCAGCACGAAGCGGATGGTCTCGCCGGCGCGTACCTTGATCGCGGTCGGTTTGAAGAACGTGTCGCCGAGCTCGACATTGATCGTGCGCGTGGCGGGGTTGGATTTGGCGGGGGCGCCGATGCTTTCGCCGTGACCGGGACTGGCCTGGGCCGGGAGGGTGGTGAAGCCGAAAGCGCTGGCGAGAAGGGTGGCGGTCACAAAGGACGCGCGCATGGATGCGGTAGGCATGGTTGTACCTCTTCCTGAGCAGGATGGTGAACGACAGGACAGAGCAGCACGCCATGGGCTGGGCGACGGATCTTCTTGGATCCGATCACAGCATCAGCGATGGGAGTGCTTGCTGGTCCGGGCCGGCTAGGGCCCATGACCGCCGCGGTACGGCGGTCAACTCAGATCGAGAGGCGGGGGGGTCGCTCCAGTCGGAACCGCGCGTCCTGCCAGATCCATGACATCCCGCCAGCGATACGACCGGCCACCGGGATTGGCGCATAGAGGTCAGGAAGAATGGTCTCCATCGCAGCATGGCACGACGCGATGCTGCAGCATGAACCTGACTGATGCGCTTTTGAACCCTGATGCGCGTGATCGATGGCGCCACCGTGATGGTCCATCGTTGTGGCGGTCGCCTCATGGCAGGGAAGAGCTGAATCCGGCGTAGCCGCAGCCGCTGAACCCGGAAACGCCACAAAAGCCGCGATTCCGATCAGGAAAAGCAGCCCCATCATTCGCAGCGCGGCGAGCCACGAGCTATGCGACATATTTCGATTCACGATATGACATTAGGGATTACGTCTCAACAAGTCAAGACGAGCCCTAGGCTCGATCAGGTTCAAACCTCTTCTGCATGCGAATGCGGTCTCGTTGCGCATAACGCTATCGGGCACATCGACTCACCCGATGCGTCCTAGAGCCGGGAAGGCGTCGAGCAGCCAGTAGGATAGGGCGCTAAGCCGTCCGGTCACCATTGCGAGGCCCATCAGAATCATTATTCCGCCAGCGACCTGATGCAGGCGGCGTCCGATTCGGCCGATGACCCGCAGCTTTCCCGCAATGCTGTCCGTAAACGCGGCCACGACCAGAAATGGAACGCCGAGACCAGCCGAGTAGACCGCCAGAAGGACGACCCCCTCTCCAACCGTTGCGCTCATGGCGCTGGCTGTAAGGATGGCGCCAAGGATCGGACCAATGCAGGGCGTCCAACCGAAGCCGAAGGCTAGCCCGAGAATATAGGATCCGACCGGCTGTCCGCCTGGCAGATCGAGGTGAAACCGTAACTCGCGCTCCATAGCGGAGAAGCGAGCCGCTCCGATCATGAACAATCCGAACACGATTACGATCGCGCCGCCGACGAGATTGAGCTCATAGCGCCAGCGGAGGAGTGCCTGCCCCAAGGCCGTCGCCGAGGCGCCGAGGATGAGAAAGATGGTCGAGAAGCCCAGGACGAAGCAGAAGCTCAGCCAGACTGCATTTCCCCGTGAGCGCGCCGCCCCGCCGGACACCGTGCGTCCCGCAATATAGGAAACGTAGCCCGGCACCAGCGGCAGGACGCAAGGGGACACGAACGAAATCGTGCCGGCCAGCAGTGCTGCTAAAACTCCGAGGAGGGAGACCTCGACCATCATGCGCCCGGCCGCACTCCACGAGCGCCTCGCGGGAGCCGCAGGGCCGCAAGGTAGGCGACAGTGGGAACGATCACCCATTGCAGCAGGGGCGTGAGGCCCGTATCGACGATCGGAACGACCGGCATGATGTTCCGATAGGCCCACGCCGCTCGAACGACGATGTTCAGCCATTCACTGAAGACCGTGTAGGCAACCCCGAACGCCACAGCCATGATCAGGGCACGACGTACCCGCTCGAAAGGCCACGCCGCATTCCCAACCAGGAAGAGCGACAAGAGCATCGTGCTCATGGCGATGAGAATGTCACCTCCCGTGCAATGCACGATCGCGAAAGCAATGTCGCCCCAGGTTCCCTGCAGCCAGATGGTGTAGAGGGGGATGTGGCCGATCTCCCAGATCAGATGTAAGACGGCCGAGAACAGCATGTATCTACGGAGAACCCGGAGCCACTCTGGTGCGGATGCTCCGTGAATGGCCGCGCTCGTCATCTGATCAGCCCCAAGACACGATCCAGAAGACCCGGCTCAGGCGGGCGCGCGTTGCTCAAGCCATTGATGTAGAGGACCATGTTCACATAGCCGAACTCCTCACCGTGGAAGATGCCGGCGTGACGCCCACGGCGGTCGAGCACATGGGCCTTCGGGCTGACCCCTTCGCGCGAGGAAAGGTCGGCAAAGCGTGCGGCCAAGGAAGCGGCTGTGGCGCCCTTGGACGGTTCGACGGTGATGATGTTTGACGCGGCGGGTTTCTCCCCGCCGTCGCCGGCCTCGGCAACCACAACGAACGTAACCAAATCGCGCATCGGTGTGATGTTCACCGCCTCCCGGACCCGAGCAAGTAGCGCCTGCTGCGCAAAGCAGGAGGGCGCCCCGCAGCCTTCGGGTGCGAAGCTCAGGATCACGATCTGATCCGAGAGACGGCCACGATCGAACGGTTCGCCGGAACCATCGACGACGTCGAGATCCGGCGGACGCCGGACATCCGTCGCCTCGAAAGCGGGCTCCTTCTCCGCCATGACCTCGTCGAGCCGGTCTTCTGGATGGTTAGCCAGGGCCGGGCCCGCAAGAAGCACCGCCGTCAGGAAGATTACTGATCTCACGGCCGTTTCTCTGTGGGACCCATCGCGCCGGGGCCGAGGACCGGGACCTCCACCGTCAGCTTGCCCGCGAACTCGAAGACCAGCGTCAAGAGGAAGGTCTCGCCCTTCTCGAGTTTCCGCGATAGGTCCATCAGCATCAGGTGCGAGTTGCCTGGGGCGAGCGTCACTGGCGTGCCGGGAGAAATGTCCAGTCCTTGGATGTGCACCATGCGGCTTACGCCCGCAGCATTTGTCTCGACCCCGTGGAGCATCACGTGTCCGGCTGCCGGACTCGTCACTTGGAGCAAACGATCGGCCTCACTGCTGGTCAGGGTGAGGTAGGCGGCGCCTGGTCGGGAGGCGAGCACGCTGGCGCGGGCCCAAGGATCGGTGACAATGATCTCAGCCTGCGCGACCATCGGCATGGCTAAGGTGAGTAGGGAGGCAGCGAGCAACTTCATTTCTGCTGTTCTTCCTTTTCGACCTGCATGAGGACTTCCTCGGCGACGGCCTCGGGCGGCTGGTCGCGTTCCTGGAAGACAGCTTCGAACCGCCCGTCAGGATCCATCAGATAGATGTGGCCGGCATGCGCCATCATGTAATTGCCGGGCGCGGTTTTCTCCTCGACCCGCTCGTACCAGGTCCGGAAGCTTTGCGCTGCGTCGGCCACCTGCGCCTCGGTGCCGGTCAAACCGACGAGGCGGGGATGGAAGGTGGAGACGTATTCCGCCATCACCGGGACGGTGTCGCGCGCCGGATCGACGGTGATGAAGAGCGGTACCACGCGGTCTGCTTGAGGGCCCAGCAGATCGAGCACGCTTGCCATGTAGGCCAACGTCGTCGGGCAAATGTCAGGACAATGGGTGAAGCCGAAGAAGACGAGCTGCCATCTCCCGGCGAAATCAGCCTCCGTCACGGCACCGCCAGTATGATCCGTCAGCGAAAACTCCGAGCGGATGTCCGCTTCTCCGAAAGAGGTCGCCTGGGGTGCTTGTGGCGCCATGTACGCGCGCAAGGTCAGCGCGCCGCCTGCTGAAAGCAGGAGAACCACCGCGCCGCCCCAGACCGCGAGCCGGGTGCGCCGTAGACGGCGCGTTCTGATGTTTTCGGTCATTGTTCCAACTCAGGCCGTTGCCCGCCCGGGCCGCGGCCCGGGCGGGTGACGGCTCAGCCCTCCTGCGGCTCGGCTTTGGGCGCCTGCATCTGGTCCGTCATGGCCTGCATCATCTCGGTGCAGGCCTCCATCATCGGTCCCATCTGCTGCATCATCGGCATCATGCCCTGCATCCCGGACATGCCCCCGCCCATCATGCTGCCGGGAATGGCGTCCTGGTTCTGCACCATCTGACCGGACATCTGGCCCCCGGCCTCCTGCGCAAGGGCGGCCGTGGTCAGGAGCACCGCCAGAGCGGTTGCAGCGAAGCCGAGCTTACGTGTGGTGTTCATCATCTTCTCCTTAAGGTGTTTGGCTATTTCCTCGTCGGGTCCGGCTCTCCGGCCGGATTGCTCTTGCTCGCGCAAGATTTCGAGCCGCCCATCATGCAGAGCCCCAGCCCGCACATGACGGCGCAAGGGGCGAGGCTCAGAATTAGCGGCGCCGCACCCACGGCAGTGAGCCAGCCCCAGTTGAGGGCGAGACCTGCGCCGATCAGCACCATCGCGGCAAGCATCAGGCCTCGGCGGCCCAGAGGCAGTCGCAGCGGGATGGCCCAGGGTTTTGCGGACATGGTGGTCGTCTTCGACATGGTCTACTGGCTCCATTCGTTGATGAGCGGCTGGATTTGGGCGACGGTTACAGGACTGTGCCGTTCGGCGGGGCCGGTAAGGCTCCCGCGCTCGCGCCGTGCGCGGTCGATCAGGATCGTCGTCGGCATCTCCTCGCGATATGGCGCGCAGTAGATGGCCCAGATGTTCGCGAGCGCGACTTGCCCCCGTAAATCCGCAAGCGTCAGGCCCCGCCCATTCCCGTCAAGGAAGGGCGGCGACAGGACATCGCACAGCTCCCCGTGCAGGGGTGTTGCCGCCCGGGCCACAGCCGGGGTCGCCGCGGGCGCAAGGACGCCAGCAAGGAGGTCGCGGCGCCTCATGAGCTGCGCTCCGCTTGCAACCGGCGCACGACCGGCAGAATGTCCTTCTCAAGCGCGCGCCGGTCGAAGGGGCCGACGTGCTTGTAGGCGATGCGTCCTTCGGCATCGATCACGAACGTCTCCGGCAAGCCGTAGACGCCCCAGTCGATGGCGACGCGTCCCGATCTATCCGCTCCGATGCGAGTGAAGGGATCGCCGAGCTCGTTAAGGAAAGCCAGCGCTTCTTCGGGCGCGTCCTTGTAGTTGATCCCGTAGATTGGGAGGATGCCTGCTTCGGCCAACTCCACGAGAAGCGGGTTCTCCATGCGGCAGGGGACGCACCACGATGCCCACACATTAACGAGGGAAACCTGGCCCTGCAGGTCCGCCGAGGACAGGCCGTCCTGCCGCCCTTCGATGGGTGCGAGCGCGAACTCCGGGACCGCTTTATCGATCAGGGTCGAGGGTAATCGGTCGTCGTTGTTCCAGAGGCCCCAGTAGAAGGCTGCACCTAGCAGGCCGAACACCGCTAGCGGCAAAAGCAGAACCAGCCGGCTCCCTCGGTGCCAAGGCTCTCGCTCGACATCCGCGCTCATGATCCGCCCTCGTCCTTTGCGGTGACGTCCATCTGGAAGGCACGCTGGCGGTTGGGCCATGTGCTCTTGATGAAAGCGAGCACCGCCCGAATTTCCCCGTCCGTCAGCACGCCCTCAAAGGCGGGCATGTCGCTCTCGTAGCCTGGCACGACGCCGCCGACCCCGAGCTTCGTGATAGTGAAGAGCTGCCGGTCCGCGTGGTGCCAGGTGTGCCCGGTTTCGTCATGCGGCGGAGCCGGCATGCGGCCGCTGTCGAGCCGGCGCTTCCAGTCGGGTTGACCCTCGAGCTTGGCGCCGTGGCACGACGCGCAGTTCGTCGCATAGAATTTCTGTCCAAGGGCGATTTCGTCCGCTGTCACGGGCTCGCCGAGGACGGTGAGGCCTTCGACGCGCGTCTCGCCACCTCGTTGTTGTGCAAGCGCGGCGATGGCTACCAGGCCCGCAGCAGTGGCACCGACGAGGGCTACTGCTCTGCGTTTCATTTCGGCCGCCGCAGGTACTTCACCAGCGCAACAAGGCTGAGCACCAGGACCGCGAGGACAAGCAGCAGAACAAGACCGCCGCCCGCCATCATGAGGCCCATCATGGGTCCGTCCATCATTCCCATCATGCACTCACTCATTGGAATAGACGGTGACCCCGCCCTCGCCGAAGGCGTAGGTCTTCAACGTGCCAGTCTTCTTAGGCGCCATGCCGGGGGCGTTTGCCGGCATGCCGGGCAGCGTGATGCCGCCGATTTTCGGACGCTCGGTCACCAGCCGCTCGATGATCCCGGCGGGGACCAAGCCGCTGACATAGTAGCCGTCGATCTCGGCTAGGTGGCAGCCGAGTCCCTGCTCCGGCACCCCGACTTCGACGGAGCGCCGATCAAAGCTCGGGTCGTCGATGCGTGTCACCTGATAGCCGTTCCCTTCGAGGTACTTGGCATAGGCGTCACAGCAGCCGCAGCTCGGGTCGCGCCAGATCGTGATCTTCTTGGAGGGCACGGTCTGTTCCGCGCCGGCCGTGTCGCTCGTGATCGTCCGGCCCGTATCCTGCGCCGAGGACAGCGTGGCGAAGGCGATACCGCCAGCGACCGCTGCGATTGAGACAAATGCAAAAGCGTTCTTCATGGTGAACTCCTTTAGATGGCGGCGAGCGCGGACCAGGTGGCGCCGCCGTTGCGGCTCTGCATCAGGCCTCCATCCAGCGCGGCAACGATGTGGTCAGGATTGGCTGGGTGCACCGCCACTGCGGAGGCGAACCGATCGGCAAGCTGAGACCAGACGACGCCACCGTCGCGGGAGGTCCAGACGCCGGACGGCAGCGCGGCATAAACCGTTTCGGGCGCGGAAGGCGCGCTCGCCAGCGCATGGATCGGCTCGCCCGCCGGAAGCGGCGCCTGCGATGGCGGAGCATCGCCGGAAACCAGAGCGTCCATCGCGTTGCCCGGCTGGACGTCCTGCCAGCGGCAGAAGCAGTCGGGAACGCGGATCAGGCCCACTGGGGTGCCGGCATAGATCCAGATTCCACCCATGCCCGTGGCGAGATCGACCGAGACGAGCGCCAGAAGGTCGCGTTCAGCGTCATTGAGCCAGGGGCGATCCATGGCGAGGCTCCAGCTTTGGCCAGCATCCTCACTCTTCCAAAGTCCGTCGCCTCGGACCGCGGCGTAAGCCATATCGGGCCGTCCCGCCGCGAGAGCCACAGCGTCAATTTTGCCCGCGGCGAGCCCGCGGGAACGGCCTTCCCAGGTGCGTCCACCATCTTCAGACAGGGCGATGCCACCGGAGGCGAGACCGGCCAGGATGCGGCCGCGCTGCTCGCGGTGCGTTGCGAGAGCCAGGACGGCGGCAGGGATCGGCAGCGTCGTCCACGAGCTTCCGCCGTCATCGCTGCGGATCAGATCTGAACCCGCGGCGAGCAGAGCCTCACCGTCGAAGGCGAGCGCCACCACTGCTGGCTTTACCAGCTCCGCACCCCGCATAATCTTCGGTAACGCCAACACGCTGACCGCGGTGCCGGACGATAAAAGAAACATGCGGCGCGTCAGCGGCGGATGCGATTGGCTGGGCACGGTAACTCCTTATCAAACCCTCGGTCCTCCGCCGCGGCCGGAAGGCACGCCAAACGTGGGAAGGACGGCGCATCGGGGCACATGCGCCGCCGAGGCACTGGATGACGTGCCGGCTGCGCTCGTGCGGCCGGGCGTCAGATCAGATGAGGGTCCGAGGAGGCGGTTTGGCTGGAGAGCTTGGAACGCCGGAAAACTCCTGCGTCACCGGCGCCCCAAGCGCCTCGCGGAGAGCCGAGACGATGCCGTATGCCTGCGGTGCGAGCACAGCCGCGAAGCCGCCCGCTCCGCAGACGAAGTCGCATGCAACACCCATTTCGCCCGCGTCGAGGTCGCCACAGGCATCGCAATCGGACATATGCGTCGCAGCATCATCGCAGGCGATCGTGGCGGCGGCCATCTCCGCAGAGCCCGCTGCATGCGCAACCGAACTCACCGCGAATGCAGCGAGTACGGCAACGATGATCAGGCGGGCCACGAAGTTCATGAGATAAGCTTATCCTGCAGCGAGGCAGGTTTCCATCCGGTGGTGCTCGCGATTGGTTGAACGTCTGAACGGCCGCATTATCGAGGGCGTCAGGCCGTTCCGGCGTTTTTCAGATCGTTCATGATTGGACAGTCGGGGCGATCGTCGCCGTGACAGCGCGTCACGAGATCACGAAGCGTCGCGCTCAACGCCTGTAACTCCACGATCTTCTGCTCGATACGAGCAAGATGCTTTTCGGTGATCGCCTTGACACTTGAACTCGATCTCTCGCGATCTTCGTAAAGTGATAGGAGGGTCCGGCATTCCTCAATACTGAATCCGAGAGATCGGGCGCGCCCCAGAAACGCAAGCTTATGTAGGTCGTGCGACGCAAAATCCCGGTATCCATTTTCGCTTCGCATAGGCCGCACGAGGCCGATGTCCTCGTAATATCGAATCGTCTTAGCCGGCAGACCGCTCCGTTCCGAGACATCACCGATGTTCATGGCCGCGACACCTATCGCTCTATCCTGAACGAGCACATAGAGGTTCCACTAGCTGGAAGGTCAAGAGCAATCGGCATCGTCCCATTGACATTCCAGTGACTGGAAGCTTTACCCGTCGAGGCGTATCAACCGGAGGACCGAAGATGGATGTTGCGCGTTCTTCAACGGGAGAGGCCAGAGATCCGGTCTGCGGCATGCTCGTCGAGCCGAATGCCAGCAGCCCTCATCATGAGTATGAGGGTCAGGTCTACCACTTCTGCTCCGAGAAGTGCCGGTCCAGGTTCGCTGCATCGCCTGACGACTTCATTGAGGCCGTGGATCCCGTTTGCGGAATGTCCGTCGATCGGGCGACGGCTAGACACCTGTCCTCGCATTCGGGGCAGAAGTTCTACTTCTGCTCGGCTCGCTGCAAAGAGAAGTTCGACGCGGCGCCCGAGACATACCTGAAGGGGAAACCGATGCCGGAGCCGATGCCGGCAGGTACGGTCTACACCTGTCCCATGCACCCCGAGATCGAGCAGGTCGGACCCGGAGACTGCCCGATCTGCGGGATGGCGCTCGAGCCGAAGGGCGTGCCTCGGGGGGACGAGGGTCCGAACCCCGAACTGGTCGACTTCACCCGCCGGTTATGGATTGGGGCCGCGCTGACGGTACCGGTACTCCTCCTGGCGATGGGCGGCTATGTCGGGATGCCGATCCGCACCTGGGTAGGGGAACGGCTCGCGCACTGGCTCGATCTGATTCTCGCGACGCCAGTGATCCTCTGGGCCGGCTGGCCGTTCCTGGTACGTGGCTGGAAGAGCTTCCGCAGCCTGAACCTCAACATGTTCAGCCTGATCAGCATGGGGATCTTGGCGGCGTGGAGTTTCAGCACCGTCGCCGTGATCGCCCCCAGCCTTTTCCCGAGCGGATTCCGCGACATGGAGGGGAACGTCGGCATCTATTTCGAGGCTGGTGCGGTCATCGTGGTTCTCGTGCTCCTTGGCCAGGTTCTTGAGCTGCGTGCGCGCGAGCGGACTGGTTCCGCGATCCGGGCGCTGCTCGATCTCGCAGCGAAGACCGCGCGCATCATTCGTGCAGACGGCAGCGAAGAGGAGGTGCCGCTCGAAGAGGTGCAGATTCGCGATCGCCTCCGGGTCCGCCCTGGCGACAAGGTGCCGGTCGACGGCGAAGTGGTCGAGGGGCGATCTTCAGTCGATGAGTCCATGCTTACCGGAGAGCCGGTGCCGGTCGAGAAGGTCGCTGGCGACCCGGTTACCGGCGCGACAATCAACGGGACCGGAAGTCTGGTGATTGAGGCGAAGCGCGTGGGCAAGGATACGATGCTTGCGCAGATCGTCGAGATGGTGGCGGCTGCACAGAGGTCGCGCGCGCCGATCCAGAAGCTTGCCGACGCGGTAGCCGGTTTCTTCGTGCCGGCGGTAATCGCGATTGCGGTCCTTTCCTTCATCGCGTGGTCCATCTGGGGACCCGCGCCGGCCCTTGCCTATGGCCTCGTCTCAGCGATCGCCGTGCTGATCATCGCCTGCCCCTGCGCCCTCGGGCTCGCCACCCCAATGTCGATCATGACCGCAACCGGGCGCGGCGCTCAGGCGGGGGTGCTGATCAAGAACGCGGAGGCGCTCGAAGCCTTCGAGAAAGTGGACACTCTGATCGTCGACAAGACCGGCACGCTGACGGTCGGCAAGCCGGAGCTCTCCGCCGTGCTGCCCGAGGCTGGGCACGACGAGGCGGAGATCCTGCGTCTGGCGGCGAGCCTGGAGCGGGGGTCCGAACATCCCCTTGCTGAGGCCATTGTCCGGGGCGCCGAGGCGCGCGGACTGGGCCTCGCCAAGGCGGATCAGTTCGAAGCGATCACCGGGATGGGCGTCAAAGGCGTGGTTGACGGAAAAGTGGTGGCTTTGGGCAATGCCAGGATGCTGGCGGAGCTCGGGGTCGAGACGCCGGCTGCGACCGAGACCGCGAACGCCCGGCGCGACGAGGGCGAGACCGTCATGTTCGTGGTCCTCGATGGAGCTATCGCAGGGCTCGTGGGCGTCGCCGACCCAGTCAAGGACACGACGCCGGCCGCGCTCGAGGCGCTTCATGAGCTCGGCTTCCGGATCGTCATGGCGACGGGCGACAATGAGCGCACTGCGCGCGCCGTTGCCGGCCGCCTCAGCATCGACGAGATACGCGCCGATGTGCTGCCCGAGGACAAGGCGCGGATCATTCGAGAGCTGCAGGCCGAAGGAAGCAAAGTGGCGATGGCCGGGGATGGCGTGAACGATGCGCCGGCGCTCGCTCAGGCCGATGTCGGGATCGCCATGGGCACCGGCGCCGATGTCGCGATCGAGAGCGCCGGCTTCACCCTGGTCAAGGGCGATCTCGGCGGGATCGTGAGGGCACGGCGGCTGTCGCGCGCCACGATGCGCAATATCCGGCAGAACCTCTTCTTCGCAATGATCTACAATACCGCTGGCGTGCCGGTCGCAGCCGGGCTGCTCTATCCCTTCTTCGGGCTCCTGATCTCACCGATGTTCGCTGCCGCGGCAATGAGCCTCTCGTCCGTCTCCGTCGTTGCCAATGCACTCCGGCTGCGCACGGTGCGACTCTGACGGGGAGCTTCTCGCCCAAGCGCGGGCCTGGGACGCTTCAGGCTCTTGCTGGTCGTGCCGTCGGCCCCGGCTTTCGTCGCCGCCGCGGACGGTGATCGGCAGATGGTGGATATTTGTCGCCGCCGTGCTGAGCGACGGCCTCCCAATCATCGAGGCCGCCTGTGCCGGGGCAGGAAGTCCAGCTCGGCTTCTGTGCCCCGCAGGGGGAGCTGCTGGCGAGCGTTCGCCAGCAGCCTGTCCTGCAGTTCCTTGGTCAAGAGCTGCATGGCCACCCCCCTACGCATCGGCTTTCGGGGTACGCAGCACGATGCGGTCGCCGATCGGCAGGGCATCGAGCACCAGGGTGCCGCCTTCGCCGTCCTCGTGTGGGAAGAACGCCCCGATCTTGGTCCAGTGGGCCTTGGCGCGGTCGCCGGCGGCCTCCTTGACGCTGTAGGCGTGGTAGAGCGGCGCCTGTGTGGCTTTGCGGGTTGCAGGTTGCTGTTTCATCTTCGTCTCCTTGGTTGTGGTTGATGTCCCGAAGGACGGGACCCACGAACCCGGCGATGAAGACGGCCCTGTCCCCCCTAACACGGGAGCGCAGCGAATGGAGCGGGCCGGGGTGGAC
>Ga0114915_1000263_pt1 | contig 24713 bp, 20 predicted proteins | sample MalvirAntarct_55_FD_87288 | JGI IMG/M metagenome (GOLD analysis project Ga0114915, IMG submission 87288) | Marine viral communities from the Global Malaspina Expedition - Malaspina viral metaG Antarct_55 | ecosystem: Environmental > Aquatic > Marine > Oceanic | place: South Georgia Island...
AAAGACTATATCGCTATCCCCAAAACCAATGGCTACCAATCACTGCACACGGTGCTGAAAGGCCCGCGCGGCGTTCCGATTGAAGTGCAAATTCGGTCCGAAGCCATGGATGCCATGGCTAGCAATGGTATCGCGGCGCATTGGCTGTATAAGTCTGATAGCTTCACCAATACCTCGCAAACACGAGCACGCGAGTGGATGAAATCACTGCAAGAGCTGCAGAAAAATGCCGGCGATTCGCTCGAGTTTATCGAGAGTGTGAAGATCGACCTCTTCCCTGATGAGGTCTATTTGTTCACGCCAAAAGGCCGCATCATGACGCTACCGCGCGGCGCTACGCCGGTAGATTTTGCCTATGCCGTGCACTCAGATATTGGCGATACTTGCGTTGCAGCACGCGTCGATAATCGTTTAGCGCCACTCAGTTTGCCGCTAACGACGGGCCAAACCGTTGAAATCATTGCCGCTCCTGGTGCTCGCCCCAACCCCAGCTGGTTAGACTTTGTCATCACCAGTAAAGCGCGCGCGAAGATTCGCCACTTCCTAAAAGATCAGCAATCAGATGAGTCGCGAGACTTAGGCCTGCGCCTGCTAGAGAAATCACTGTCTGGGCTCGGCAAGAAATACGCCGAATTGCCTGCTGATGCGATAACCAACCTGCTCAAAGAACTGGCCATGGATAGTGCCGATACGCTGCTTGAAAATATCGGCATGGGCAATCAAGTCCCGCAAATTATTGCCCGCCGCTTGGTGCCAGATGTGGATGTCGTCACCTCAACTACGCTCAAGCGCACTGCCCATAACGGCATCGCGATTCGTGGCACTGAAGGCTTAGTGGTGTCGTATGCTCGCTGCTGTCGCCCCTTACCGGGCGATGACATCATGGGGCATTTAAGCGCGGGCCGTGGCGTCGTCATTCATCGCCATAAATGCCGTAATATGGCGGCCGAAATGCGCAGCAACCCCGACAAATGCGTACCGCTACGTTGGGCTGAAAAAGTCGATCGCGAGTTTATTTGCCAACTCCGCATTGCCTTGGTTAATCGCCGCGGCATGCTCGCAGAAATCGCACGTGAGGCCACCGAAAGTGAGGCCAGCATCGATAATGTGCAGATTGAAGAAAAAGGCTCGCATCATGGAGTCATGCAACTCGGCTTGGTGGTGCGCGACCGCATCCATTTAGCCCGCGTCATTAAACGTATTCGTGTTTTACCCGGCGTCGACAAAGTCACCCGGGTAAGCTCTTAATTTTGCAGGAGTGTTAGTCTCAATGAATCGCGCCGTTATCCAAACTAATAAAGCCCCAGCCGCCATTGGCACCTATTCGCAAGCAGTGAAAATCGGCAACACGGTTTATCTATCGGGCCAAATTGGCCTCGATCCTGCCAGCATGCAGTTGGTTGATGGTATTGATGCGCAAATCGTGCAGGTTTTTGAAAACCTAAAAGCAGTGATCGAAGAGTCTGGCGCTACACTGCAAGACATTGCCAAACTCAATATCTTCCTCACCGACCTAGGCCACTTTGCCCTAGTCAACGAGATGATGGCACGCTACTTCACGCAGCCCTACCCCGCTCGCGCAGCCATTGGTGTGGCGTCATTGCCACGCGGCGCTCTGGTTGAGATGGACGGCATTGTGGTCACAGCTTCTTGAGACGTTAACTAATCGCACGAACAAAAATGCCTGCTAAATGCAGGCATTTTTGTTTAAGCCTAAAGACTAATTAGCCAGAACAGGAACCTCTACCGTGCCACTAATCGTGACCCCAGGCACCAGTAAATCTCGTGACAAACTAGTGAGGTACTGCAAGTTATAGCCGTAAACCATTAAACCAAGCTGCTCACCTTCAGCTAATTTCTCCGCGACACCCACCATCGATACTTTGTGCTCGCCAAGACCGCGCAGCGGCTGCATTTGCTCATCGATAAGGCGTGGAGCAGCCATGCCTTTTTTCGCACCAAAGCCGACTAGAACAATAGCGTCGCAAGCTCGTATCGGCAATTTGACGGGCAGCAAACCAAGCAAGCCCGACAGCGGCGCAGGAATGTTATCGGTCAACTCCGCTGGTAAGCCCAAAGGCAGATCGCAACCATTCAACGGCTCAAGGATATTATTCAACTTGACGTTAAGCTGGCCAATGCCACCAATAGTCAATGGGCCTTTAAAGCCTTCAAGAGGGATGAATGTAGGCAATAGCAGGCTGGTTAATCCCAAAGCTGTATTTGGTACGGGGATCATGCTCGCAGGAATATTGGTTTCTACTCGCTTCGGCGCAATTAAAGCCGGGTTAACAAACACAGCCTCGCCCGGACTATCGTTTAACGACAAACACACCGTGGTTTTTAGCTGAGCCAAGGCGGTGGCCGTTGCCAAATTAGCGACCTGCTTTTGCGGGGGGTTCAATTTGTCATTTAAGAATGCCAAATTAGCATCATCACGACTTAACGTACCGCAGTTATTTCTACCACCTGGCTTTTGTAATTCAGGCAGTGAAAGGCCGGCACTATTTAAGCCACCAAGCAGTGGATCAGTGAGCATATTCAATGGGCCGAGCGCCCCAATTACGGTTTGTGTGCCTGGTAAAATATGACCACCCTCGTGTGTCATTAAACGAACGTCACCGCCTAAGTTTTTATAGGCCTGATAGTTTCCCCAAGCTTCGTTGAAGTTAAACAAGGTATCGCGCATGCCTTGCGAAAATAAGATATCGACTTTCTTAGGTGCAGGCTTCTTATCGCCCACATAGATCGGCTTAGTTGGTGGCGACAACATCGATGTTAAGAAATCCATATTGCTAATGTCGGTGCCATCATCTGCACCGAAGTATTTCGCGCTGTGATAATAGAAAAAGTTTAGCGATGGCGCTGGGATTTCATTAGATGTCACACCTTTTACCAAGGTCTCTTTAATGGCCGGGTCTAAACCCGAAATGATGGGCTGGTTTGCGCCAGCTTCACCACCAACGACTAACAGAGCCACCCACGCCGACTTCACAGCACCACCGGGGTACAGGCTGGTTCGTAAATCATGCGGCGTTATGTCTGGCGTAAGCACATCAAGACGATTTTTCGGATCGATGTTGTGCAGTAGCATTTGATACATGCCGCCGTAACTACCGCCATTCGCGCCAGCAACTACGTTATACGGACTAGCCTCTGACGGCCGCTCGTACACGAGATAGTCGAGATTCTTCTCAGCCCAATCAAATATTTGTATTAAATCCTGACCTTCGTAGTCAGGATCCATAACGCGTACCGTGCCAGTGCTGTCGTTAAATCCGCGTTGGTCGATACTAATAACGGCATATCCGTTGTCTTGCAGACGCTCAAGGAAGCCACCTTTAGGGTCCTCTGTACGTGCGCCACCAAAGCCATGCCCGTGCAACACCAAGGGATTACCTTTTACGCAGTCAATTTTTTTCGGTTCAATAATCTGAAAGCTAATGGTTTCACCACTCGCCGAAGGCAAAGTGATCTGATAGCTCCGACCGCCATCTAGACGAACCTTAGTGGCGCATGACGCCGTGTTCGCCTCTAGCGTGTCAAACGTTGCGCCTGGGCGCTCAAAATTAACAATGCGATTCGCAGTGGGCGGAGTGCCGCCATCACCACCGCCAGTATCATCACCACCGCCGGTGTTGTCGCCCTCGCCTCCAGTGTTGTCGCCCTGCGGATCGCCATCGCCATTCGAAGAAAATGACCCCGACCCAGAAGAACCACCGCAAGCGGCCAGAGAAACAGCCAATGCCAAAAGTGAGAGAGTGTGAGCAATCCGCATAATTATTCAGCCTAGTATTGTTCTTTTTATAGGCAAGCAGACTACGCCATAAGCTACACAACATCCACACAGAAAGGCCAGAGCTAGCGACCAAATTACAAAAAATTACAGTTTTGGCAGCAAAGTCAAATAGCCGTCACGAAAGCTCGGATAGCTCAGCGCATAACCACTACGATGCAACGCTAAGTTGCTAATACGTTTACCTTGGCTTGCATTTGGCACAACGGCCTTATCTGGCGACGATGGCAATTCAAGCTGTTGCGCCAACCACGCCAATACCTCGTGCTGTGGCGTCGGCGCATCATCCACGCCAAGTAGCAAGGACTCAACGCGGCCACCAGCCAAACTTTGTTGCACTAAGTGCACCACTAAGCCTGCTGCATCGGCAACATGCAGGCGGTTAGTCCAGCTCGGCGGGGTCATTTGCACTGGCTTGGCATCACGCACCCAGCGCAATAGTCGTTCGCGGCCAGGCCCATATAAGCCACCCAAACGCACAATTGTCGATGGCCAAGGCGACTGCCTAACAACATCTTCTGCCTGCAATAACAGCTTAGCCGTGTCTCTCTTTGGTTGCGCCGGCGTCGCCTCATCTATCCATTCGCCAGCATCCTCACCATAAACCCCCGTTGATGACAGCCAAAATTGACGATTCAGCGACTGGCCCTTTAGCGCCTGCTGCAATGCCCGAGCGCCACCAACATAGACTTGTTCATAGGCGACCATACCCGACTCACTCGGCGCTAAAGCACTGATGACTATATCCAGACCTAGTGGTAATTTTAGTGTTTCGGCCTTGGTGACATCACAAACACTCCACATCAACTTGCCACCACTAGAAAAGCTCTGATTTGCCTGTGGTGTGCGCCGCAGTGCCCACACTTCATGGCCTAGCTCAGCTAATTCAATAGCAATTCGGCCGCCAACATCACCCGCACCGACAATTAATATCTTTGACATAAGCTCAATTTTTGATAGTTTTTGGCTACATGCGAAATGCACGACCTAGCCCAGAGATATTATGACCTTAACCGAGCTACGCTATCTCGTCACCTTGGCACAAGAACGCCACTTTGGCCGTGCAGCCGAACGCTGTCATGTCGCACAACCGACGCTATCGGTAGCAGTGAAAAAACTCGAAGACTCGCTTGGCCTCAGCCTGTTTGAGCGACACCGGCATGGTGTGCTGGTTACACCTGCCGCCGAAGCCCTAATTTCTCAGGCTCATGTGGTGCTTGCCGAGGCCGACAAATTCGAAGCCATGGCGGATTTATCACGCGATGAGTTTTCTGAGCCATTGCGCTTAGGTGCAATTTTCACCGTTGGCCCCTATTTATTTCCCTCACTCGTGCGGCGCATGAAACACGAGGCCAGCCCGCTAAAATTGTACTTGGAGGAGAACTACACTCATGTGCTCGCAGAGCGTTTAGCTCGCGGCGAGCTCGACGCCATCATTGTGGCACTGCCCTTTGATCCGCCTGAAACTCGCGTAACGGCATTATTCGACGAGCCATTTCAGTTACTTCTGCCGCGCGACCATGCCCTTGCTAGCAAGAAAATCATCCCCGCCGATGTTCTTAGCTCAAGCCCTGTGCTGATGCTGGGCGAAGGCCATTGCTTCCGCGACCAAGTGCTGGAAACCTGCCAAGTTGGCCAAACGCCGGGCATCAACTCTGGCAGCTCACTGATGACTTTGCGCCATATGGTGGCATCGGGGCTGGGCATCACACTTATTCCCGCCAGCGCTGAACAGCAGCTGACCGATGATGAGCTCACCACTCGGCCGATCAAACCCTGCCCACATCGGCGCATTGTCTTGGCCAGTCGCCATAGATTTTCACGGCCCCGCGCGCTGCAAGAACTATTGCGTGCCTTACAAGGTTTGGACTTGCCCGGCACCACTGCGGTGCAGCGCTAAACGTGGGCACAGCGTCCGACTCGCCGACTCTTGCGCTACACGAACGCCCGATCGCTTGCTTGCGCGGCGTCGGCCCTGCCTTAGCTGAGCGGCTCAAGCGCTTAGGCATAAACACCGTGCAAGACCTGTTGTTTACGTTGCCACGGCACTATGAAGATCGCACGCAACGCACGGCCTTAGGCTCATTAATCCCTGGCATGACCGCCTTAGTTGAAGCGGACGTAGTGCTCGCGGATATCATCCAAGGCCGGCGGCGAGCACTTTTAGTTCGCCTCCGTGATGGCAGTGGCGGCTTAACACTGCGCTTCTATCATTTTCGCCAATCGCAAAAAGACAGCTACAGCAAAGGCCAACGCTTGCGTGTGTTTGGCGAAGTGCGCGCCGGGCCTGCCGGGCCAGAAATGATTCATCCTGAGGTCGAGTGGCTCGCTGATACAGATACGGTGAATGACGACGACGCGCGCTTGAATGACCATCTCACACCCATCTACCCGCTGGTCGAGGGGCTCACGCAACGGCGCATTCGCGAGCTAATGGCACGCGCACTACCGTTGCTCAATGACACCGTACTGATCGATAAATTGCCCGCGCAACAGGCCGGCGGCTGGTCATTGGCGCAAGCGCTACACACTGTGCATGCACCCACCGCCGACAGTGACCGCCAAGCATTACGCGATGGCCTACATCCGGCACAGCAACGTCTCGTGTTCGAAGAGTTAGTTGCCCATCAAATGGGCCTTCTGCAACGCCGCGACCGCCAACGCCATACCTCTGCACCAGCCTTGCGCTGCGATGACTCGCTGAGCCAACAACTATTAGCCGCACTACCTTTTGCGCTCACCGATGCCCAGCAGCGCGTAGTGCAGGAGATTCATCGCGACCTAGGCCAAACTCGCGCCATGCTCAGGCTCGTGCAAGGCGATGTTGGCGCTGGCAAAACTGTGGTTGCCGCACTTGCCGCCTGCCCAGCGCTGGCCGCCGGCCTGCAAGTCGCCATCATGGCGCCAACAGAAATACTCGCCGAGCAGCATCTTCTGCGTTTTCGCAGCTGGTTTGAGCCTCTAGGCATTTCGGTCGGATGGCTCTCGGGCAAACAAACCACCAAGTCCAGAGCCACCTCACTCGCTAGTCTTGCCGATGCCAGCTGCCAGTTAGTCATTGGTACCCATGCGCTATTTCAAGATAGCGTGCAGTTCGCCCGACTCGGGCTAGTCATCATCGATGAACAACACCGCTTCGGCGTCGCGCAGCGCCTGCAATTAGCCGAAAAAGGCCTGAGCGCGGGCTGGCTGCCGCACCAGCTGATCATGACTGCGACGCCGATTCCCCGTACCTTGGCGATGAGCGCTTACGGCGATCTCGACACCTCCATCATCGATGCGCTACCGCCAGGCCGCCAGGGCATCCAAACCGTGGTGCTCGCAAATACACGCCGCGACACGCTGGTCGAGCGTATACGCCATCACGCCGCCAGCGGCCAGCAAGTGTATTGGGTCTGCACCCTCATTGAGCAGTCCGAGCAAATTCAAGCACAAGCAGCCGAGGCCGCAATGGCCGAGCTCAGCGCAGCGCTGCCCGAATTGAAAGTAGGACTGGTGCATGGCCAATTAAAGGCCGCAGAGAAAGCCGCGGTCATGGCCGATTTTGTCGCCGGCAATATCGCGGTTTTAGTCGCCACCACCGTCATCGAAGTTGGTGTCGATGTGCCCAATGCCACGCTGATGGTCATCGAAAACCCTGAGCGCTTAGGCTTGTCGCAGCTACATCAACTCCGTGGCCGTGTCGGCCGTGGCCAACTCGCTAGCTTTTGCGTGCTGCTCTATCAAACGCCAGTATCGGCACTAGCTCGCGAGCGCCTACAAATTTTACGCGATAGCCAAGATGGCTTTGTCATTGCTGAAAAAGACCTAGAATTGCGCGGCCCCGGCGAAGTATTAGGCACTCGCCAAACCGGTGATGTGCAATTTCGTCTCGCCGATTTAGTCCGAGATGCCGCACTTATTTCGCCGGCGCGCGCATTAGCTGAGCGCTTACATGGCCACGAAAACTACAACTATTTACTGAGTCGCTGGCTAAGCAACGAAGGCCACTACGCCTTAGCATAGAAGCTATACTCTTGTTTACTCACGCAATGCCCCATACTCTTCATGCGTGTTTATGTTTTTGACTGTGTACCGAGGTAATTTATGTATTGGCTGCGTTTACGAAATGGCCTGCTTTTAAGCGTGCTGATGCTCAGCGGCCTCGTCGACGCCGCTCCACGCGTAAGCACCAATAAGGTCGATGCTAGCCCGCGACAAATTCGCCAAGCAGCAATGACCGGCGCCGCCGATGCGCAATACAACTTGGGCGTGCTTTATTACAACGGCGATGGCGTGGTGCGAAATCGTATCAAAGCCGCAGAATGGTTTAGCTTGGCCGCTCGTCAAGGCTTAGCTCGTGCGCAATATAACTTAGGCGCACTTTACGCCAGCGGCAATGGCGTCCCGCGCGATATCGATCTCGCTAATAGCTGGTTTCGTGCCGCCGCCGATCAAGACTATCCGCCCGCACTGTATGCACTCGGCATGGCCTATTACGAAGGCAATGGCGTACCTCTCGATAGCAATCGCGCCGCCGTACTTGTGCTGAAAGCTGCGCAACTAGGCTCATCATCGGCGCAAAACAATATTGGCATCATGTATGACCAAGGCGTAGGCGTAAAACGCAATAAGCGCAAAGCCGCCGAATGGTTTGAGAAGGCTGCCGACTCAGGTGTCTCGGAAGCTCAGTTTAACTTCGCGCAAATGCTCTTAGTCGGTGATGGCATACGAAAAAACACGGCGAAAGGCTTGGCCTATATGACCGAGTCTGCGAACCGTGGCTATCCGAAGGCATTGCGCCGCTTGGGCGAGATGTATCTCAATGGCGACTTTGTTGAAGTTGACGTTAACCGCGCCCGCGATCTGCTGTCGAAAGCCGCCGCGTCCGGTGGCTAATCGCTGTTACTCAAACAATCTCGCTGAAAGCAAAAAGCCTACGCACAACCACGGCGTAGGCTTTTTTATTGCGGAAATATTAGTGCCGCGAGAGTGCTTAACGCTTACGCCAAGATTGGCGGCAAAGCCCTCGCCATCTCCATCTTGGTCTTCATGTCACTAGCGAAGCTTCCGGTCAGTGCAAAGCCCAAGAGCTGACCATCTTTCGCTAAAAAACTGGCTTTGACATTATTTCCATCTGCCTCAACCGCCCAAGCACCTTCGGTGTTTGGCGCCACAGGCGACACCACAATCGGGCAAATCGGTGTTTTGATTTGCACTGGCATGGCAGGATAGCTAACCACCGTATCTTCGCCGGCTAGGGTTTTCGCCAATGCTCGCGCGCTGGCCATCAACGGCAAGACATACATCAGTACTTTGCCGTCGACTTCGGCGCAATCGCCAATGGCGTAGATATTGGCATTACTAGTGCGCAGATAACGATCGACACAGATGCCGCGCGCTACATTCAAGCCAGCCACTTCGGCCAAACCTAAGCGTGGGCGCAGGCCAATTGCCGACAACACAATATCGGCCTCGGCATGACGGCCATCTGCCAAACTCACGCGAATGCCGTTGCCGGCATGATCGGCGGCAGTAGCATTGGCACCATAGAGAAAGCTCACGCCCAAGCCTTGCAGTCCAGCCTCAACCGCTTTCGAGGCGCGCTCGGGCAGCAACGTTGGTAATGGACGGCCCATAGGCTCAACCACCGTGACACTATGACCGCTAGCAGCTAAATCATTGGCAAATTCGCAGCCAATTAAGCCACCGCCAATGATCAATACACGCTTCGCTGACTCGCCGAGCTGCTCGCGAAATATGGCGTAATCGCCAAGATCATTAACGCTCAATACGCTATCGCCAGCATCGCCGCCCAATGGTGGACGGAACACATCGGCGCCTACTGCTAACACTAAATCTTCGTAGGCCAGCGACTCGCCATTGACGGTGAGTGTTTTTGCTACGGGGTCAATGTTCGATACCGCGCTAGCCACACGCACCTCAGCCTTAAGCTGCTCGGCCACTTTCTCAGGCGAAGCCATGGCTAATTCGTCTGGCGTTTTGCCTTTAGCCAATGCATTCGACAGCATGGGCTTGGAATAGCTGCGCCCGTCATCCTGAGACAGGATAATTAGCGGGCGCTCGTTGTTGAGCTTGCGAAATTCGCGCGCCAACGTGTAGCCGGCCAAACCGGTTCCCAAGATAACGAGTGGGCGCATAACTTAGAGCTCCACCATTTCAAAATCTTCTTTACCAACGCCACAGTCTGGGCAGACCCAGTCATCGGGAATGTCGTTCCAGCTGGTGCCGGCAGGGATACCATCCCAAGGCATGCCAACCGCTTCGTCGTAAACAAAACCACAGACAATGCATTGCCACTTTTTCATAACTCACCCCATCGTTAATTAATGCTGTGCGCGCACCGATGATACTTAAATCGATACGCGCCAAACCCTGTCAGCGCGCAATGTTACCGAAATTAGCGCGCTTGTGCTGCTGCTAATGCCTCGCGGTAATGGTTGGCGTGACGCTCCTCTACTTTAGTTAAGGCGGCGAAACGTTTCTCGGCTTTTTTCAGCGCAGCCTTGAACCATTCGGCGTGCTCTTTCGACTCAGCAATCTGCTCTTCAAACTCTTTCATGGCATCGGCTTGCTGCTCTTTCACTGCTGTATCGCGGAAGCCTGGGTACATTTCGCTGTACTCATAGGTCTCACCAGCGATCGCCACCTCAAGCATTTTTTCTGGCGTCATCATGATCTTTGGATAGAGTAAGTCCAAGTGGCCAAACGCGTGCTGAATCTCTTGTTTCGCCGTTTCTTCAAAAGCAACTGCCGTAGCCTCATCGCCCATTTCGCGTGCTAGCTTGGCGAAATAGCTGTATTTCATAAAGGCCATGGATTCGCCTGCAAAGGCGGCTTCTAAGTTTTTACCAGTAATGGTGATATCTAATTTCATCTCAAGTCTCCTCGTATAATTCCGCGCCTTAGCGCTGCTTCAACTAGGCTAGGTTATGATAGCGCCCTGATTATGGCCAATGTGTTGGTCTAAAACTTTCGATAGCTTTTTTCTATTGCGATACTTATGCAAAATAGCCCAAGCAAATGGATACATCCCCGCCATTGGCAGCAGGAGCCGCTAAAGCTTCGCCTGTCATCGCAGCGTGATTTGCGCTCTTGGCTAGCCGAGCCCGGCTCGCTCACCGCGCGGCTAAGCTCGCTGGCCCAGCACTCTGGTAGTGAGCTGCGAGTTGAGGTGATTTGCGAAGGCTGGGGCCTACCCAGTGCCGAAGAAGCACGCACATTGAAACTGCGACGTGGCGAATTTGCTTGGATACGCGAAGTGGTTTTAATGGGCATCGATACGCCTTGGGTGCAAGCACGCTCAGTGCTACCAAGGCCAAGTCTAGGCGGGCTTAATCGCCGCCTGACTCGCCTGGGCAACCAAAGCTTGGGCAGCTTATTGTTTCGCGACCCAGCATTGGTGCGCGGCCCTATTCGCTATGCACAGCTAAAACTACCCGCATATGCCAGTACCGTCTGGGCTCGCCGTTCGCGCTTTTTATTGCGCGGCCAAGCCATCCTAGTGGCCGAAGCTTTTCTCCCCGCCCTGTTGACCGCCAGCGCCCATACAGACACGATAACGCCATGATTTCACGCGACCGCTTACCCGACTTTATCGCCCTGATGCGCCTCGACCGGCCCATCGGCATTTGGCTATTACTCTGGCCCACGCTCATCGCTCTGTGGATTGCTGGCGATGGTCATCCCGAGCCATTGATCGTGGCTATTTTTGTCGCCGGCGTGGTGCTGATGCGCTCAGCAGGCTGCGTTATCAACGACTACGCCGACCGCCATATCGATGGCCAAGTATGGCGCACCGCCGACCGACCATTGGCTAGCGGCCGCATTCTCGGCAGCGAAGCTTTGATGCTCTTTGCTGCACTCATTGCTCTCAGCGCCACGCTACTTTTCTGGCTACCAATACAGGTATTTTATTGGTCCTTCGGCGCACTCGGCCTAGCTGTGCTTTACCCGTTTATGAAACGCGTTACTTACTTACCGCAAGTGGTGCTCGGTGCCGCATTTTCTTGGGCCATCCCAATGGCATTCGTCGCTCAAGGCCGCACGCCCGATGACCTGTGCTGGCTGCTCTATGCCGGCAACCTAGCATGGACAGTGGCTTACGATACGCAATACGCCATGGCCGATCGTGAAGATGATCTAAAGGCTGGCGTAAAATCGACGGCTATTTTATTTGGCGACCTAGATCGCGTAGTCATTGCTGGCCTACAGCTCATTTGGCTCGCCGCACTCGCCTTTGTCGGCCATCAAATGCAATGGCCATGGCCTTGGTGGGCAGGCCTAGCAGGCGTGCTCGTATTGTTTATCTGGCAATGGCAGCACACCGCCAGCCGCGACAAGCATCTCTGCCTTGCGGCGTTTAAACACAACCACTGGGTAGGTTTGGTGCTTTTTGTCGCCTTGCTTATGGCATGGTTACAGATGTTGGCATTACCGTAGTCATTACATCGTCATATTTCTGTCATGTCTTCACGTTGTAATGCCACTGTCATCTAAACCGTTTCGAGACATGTTATGCCTAGCGATAAGATTCTGATTGTTGACGACGAAGCCGCCATCCGCGAGATGATTTCTATTGCCTTGGACTTGGCCGGCTACAACTGCATCGAAGCCGAAGATGCCTTGCAGGCTCACCACCTCGTTGTCGATGAGCGCCCCGCCCTTATTTTATTGGACTGGATGTTGCCCGGCATGAGCGGCATTGAGCTAGCGCGCCGCCTCAAACGCGATGAAAGTACGCGCGAGATCCCCATCATTATGCTCACTGCTCGCGGCGAGGAAGATCATAAAGTGCAAGGCCTAGATGCCGGTGCCGACGACTACCTCACCAAGCCATTTTCAACACGCGAGTTAGCTTCAAGAATCAAAGCCGTGCTGCGCCGCAGCAATGTCTTGCACCAAGAAAGCGCCATTGAAGCTGAAGGCCTTAAGCTCGATCCAGTCAGCCATCGCGTCAGTGCCGATGACAAATTAGTCGAAATGGGCCCAACAGAATATCGTTTACTCGCCTTTTTTATGAGCCACCCAGAGCGCGCCTACACCCGCACGCAAATGCTTGATCAAGTCTGGGGCGGCAATGTCTATGTCGAAGATCGCACCATCGACGTTCATATTCGTCGCTTGCGCAAAGCCCTCGAGCCCTTTGGCTATGATCGCTTCATTCAAACCGTGCGTGGCACCGGCTATCGCTTTTCGGTGCAGATGAGCGACAAGGTAGAGCCTGTGTGAGGCGTGCGGTTCTAGCTCGTGAGCTTAAAAGCATTGCCCTAGGTAGCAGTATTTGCCTTGGTCTAGGCTATATTGCAGGCCACGCACTGCTCGGCCTGTGCGCAGCATTAGCATGGTTTCTGTTCCGCCAGCTCAAAGAACTATCTCGCCTACGCCATTGGCTACTCGCCACCGAGCAAGCAGTCCCCGAAAGCGATGGCGCTTGGGATGATGTCTTCCGCGACATCTACTTACTACGCCGCAATGAGCGCCGTGCGCGCGACAACCTACTTAGCATTATCGATCGCGCGCGCTCATCAGTCTCCGCTCTCGATGAGGCCGTCGCCCTTATCGATAATCAAGGTAATCTTGAATGGTGGAACCCTGCCGCCGAAACACTGCTTGGCTTCCGCCCCGAAGATCGAGGTCAGCAAGTGATCAATCTCGTGCGAGCGCCAAGCTTCATTCGCTATTTCAAACAAAACACCTATGACGAAGACTTAAAAGTTGCCTCGCAGCGCCACGCCGGTCGCCAGCTACAGTTTGAAATTACGCAATTTGGCGACAATGACCGCCTGATGATCGTCTACGACATCACACGTCTGCATAACCTTGAACAAATGCGTAAAGACTTCGTCGCCAATGTCTCGCATGAACTACGCACACCGCTCACCGTACTCTCAGGCTACCTAGAGACCTTGCTTGATCAACCTGAAGGCATCGAGCCACGATGGCTGCGCGCGCTAGGGCAAATGTCTCAACAAGCCACACGCATGAATAACCTGGTCAATGATTTGCTGCTGCTTTCACGCCTTGAAAATCAGCCGGAAGATCGCGAGCCAAGCACCGTGAGCGTGCCAAAGTTACTCAAGCAAATTCATCAAGATGCACTCGCGCTCGCCGCGCCGAAGCAGCAAACCGTCACGCTAGAGTGCGAGCCCGGCTTATGTCTATTGGGCATCGAAAACGACTTGCGCTCAGCATTTTCAAATCTAGTCACCAATGCAGTGAAGTACACACCAAATGCCGGCATCATTGCAGTGCGTTGGTGGAGCGACAGCAAGGGAGCCTACTTTAGTGTCAGCGACAATGGCTTGGGCATTGATGAGATACATCTATCGCGCCTAACCGAGCGCTTTTATCGTGCCGATGCAGCTCGTAGCACGGCCACCGGCGGTACGGGCCTGGGGTTGGCCATCGTCAAGCATGTGCTTATGCAGCACAAAGCCACGCTCGATATTCATTCAGAAATCGGGCGCGGCTCACGCTTTACTTGCTCGTTTATGCCCTCGCATATCGAGCGCGAACTGGAGTCCTAAGACTCCAGTTTCTGCTGTACTTGTTCATAGCTAGCGTGGCGCACATCAGCACCTTTCACCAAGAAGATAAGCTGCTCGGCAATGTTACGGGCATGGTCGCCGACTCGTTCCAATGAGCGCAGCACACCCATGACGCTGAGCACCCGTGAAATAGCACGCGGATCTTCCATCATATAAGTGACTAAGGCGCGCGTGGCAGTGCGATATTCCATGTCGATCTCGGCATCGGCCTTCATCACTTTAAACGCTTGCTCAACATCAAAATGAGCGAAAGCATCCAATGTTTCATGGATCATTGTGCGCACTAGACTACCAATATGACGGCACTCTAAATAACCGCGCGGAGCCTCACCTTCTTCACATAGTGTTTGTGCAGCACGTGCAATTTTCGCTGCTTCATCGCCCATGCGCTCAAGATCGGTAATCGACTTTCCAATGGCAATGATCATGCGCAAGTCTGAAGCTGCAGGCTGACGCCGCGCTAAAATTCGCACGATATCCTCGTCAATGCCGGACTCCATTTGGTTTATGCGCCGGTCATTATTCTGTACCGATACGGCCAACGCTGAATCAGCATCAAGTAGAGAAGCAATAGCATCCGTTACTTGCTTCTCCACCAAGCCGCCCATGGCCAAAAAGTGACTACGCACTTCGTCGAGCTCTGCGTTGAACTGAGCCGAGATGTGTTGGCGATAATCTTCACGCTTCATTGCAGTATCTCCACGATCAGCCGTAGCGGCCGGTAATATAGTCTTCGGTTTGTTTATTGCTAGGATTGGTAAAAAGCGTATCGGTATCGCCGTACTCGACCATCTTGCCCAAATACATAAAGGCCGTGTAGTCAGACACGCGCGCAGCTTGCTGCATATTGTGGGTCACGATGAGAATGGTGAATTGCTCTTTCAGCTCGTGAATCAGCTCCTCCACTTTCAGCGTGGAGATAGGATCTAGCGCCGAGCATGGCTCATCGAGCAGTAACACTTCGGGCTGAACTGCAATGGCGCGGGCAATGACCAAGCGCTGTTGCTGACCACCAGAAAGACCGAGCGCGCTGTCATGCAGGCGATCCTTCACCTCATCCCATAAGGCCGCGCCCCGTAGCGATTGCTCTACGACTTCATCGAGCACACGCTTGGATTTCTGCCCTTGCAAACGCAGGCCGTAAGCGACATTTTCGTAAATGCTTTTGGGGAATGGGTTGGGCTTCTGAAACACCATGCCCACGCGCTGGCGCAAATCAGTGATGTCGACAGAGCGATCAAAAATATTTTGCTTATCGAGCAAAATTTCACCCTCTACGCGGCAGCCATCGACCAAATCATTCATTCGGTTGAAGGTGCGAAGCAGCGTCGACTTGCCACAACCTGATGGACCGATAAACGCGGTCACGCGGTTTTTTGGCACCTGCATATTAATGTCATACAAGGCCTGCTTCGCGCCGTAAAACAAATTTAAGTCGCGCGTTTCAATGCACATCGACTCTCTCGACAAGTCACGCTCTCGACGCGTTCGGCCAAATGCGCCGGCATCATTAGCTGAAACTACATGTTCACGCTGGGAAATATCATTCATGGTTATCGTTCCTAATCTATTAGGGGCTAGGTCGCTTACGACTCAAGGGCCTTGTATTTTTCACGTAAGCGGTTACGCAAACTCACCGCCGTCAGGTTCAAACCGGCGACCACCGCCACTAGCAAAAATGCGGTGGCATAGACCAAGGGCCGTGCCGCCTCAACGTTCGGGCTTTGAAAGCCAACATCGTAAATATGAAAGCCTAGGTGCATAAATTTGCGCTCCATATGCAGGAAGGGCGCGTTGCCATCTAGCGGTAGTGTCGGCGCCAGCTTTACTACGCCAACCAACATCAGCGGAGCAACCTCGCCTGCTGCACGTGCTATGGCTAAAATGACACCGGTCATGATCGACGGCGTTGCCATCGGCAGCACTACTCGCCACAAGGTCTCAGCCTTGGTTGCACCCAGTGCCAATGAGCCCTCTTTCAGCGCGCGAGGAATACGCGCCAAGCCCTCTTCGGTGGCAACAATCACTACTGGCAAGGTCAGCAACGCCAGCGTAATCGATGCCCAGAGCAAGCCGGGCGAGCCAAAGACTGGAGCAGGCGAGGCTTCTGGATAAAACCAAGTATCGATATTGGCGCCAAGAAAATAGACAAAGAAGCCCAGACCAAACACGCCGTAGACAATCGAGGGCACGCCAGCAAGGTTATTTACCGCAATTCGCACAACCTGCGTGACTGCACCCTGGTTGGCATATTCGCGCAAATAAATCGCGGCGATTACGCCCATCGGCGTCACCATGATGGTCATCATCAAGACCATTAACACGGTGCCAAAAATAGCTGGGAAAACGCCGCCTTCGGTATTGGCTTCTCGCGGATCGCCAGATAAAAAAGCCCAGACATTGTGGCCATAGACCGCTAATTTCTGGAATACATTGAGATTGTTAGGCTGAATAGCTTGAACAATTTTGCTCACCGGCAAAGTCAGTTCCTGGCCTTGTCCGGCGGTGAGTTGCACGCTGTCGCGATTCGCCTGTAACTTCAGTGCTTCGAGCTTTTCCGATAATGCCCCGTAATTTTCATTCAGTGCCGCACGCCGTACCACTAAGTCGGCTTTTGCCTCCTCGGTAAGCTCATTGTCTATCTGCAAGCGCCGCTCTTCTAAGCGCAGCTTTTCAATGCCGTAGTTTATTTTACCGATGTCGTTTTTCTCGATATCGGCAATTTCCTCTAGCAGCACATTGCTGCGGTCAATCCGCGCCTGCAAAACATCCCAGGCAGCGGCACCTTCAGCCACGATCTGGCCATTTTCACTCACCGACTGTAGGCGACCGTAAAAGTTGCCCCACTCCTGTCGTTCCAACGCAACGATGTCCGTGGGATATCGAATATCGCTTAAGCCATCAGCAAAGACCCAGCGAAAATCGGCACCGGTAATGTCGCGATTACCTAGCTTGAGCGATATACGCTCAATTGATTCTTTATTGGCGGGGATGACTAAGCCTGCCTCTCGCAGCCGCGTAGCGGTATCAAACTTGCTGTCGTATATCTCACCAAGGACGATTTCAGTTTGAGTGCTGCCAGGTGCCGAATAGCTGGCCTGCATAACATCTGCAGGCCAGAAATGGCCTAGGCCGCGCACAGCGATAAGGCTCAAAATGCCTACCACCATGATCAGTGAGATCGCTACCGTGCCAGCATTTAGCCATACCCAGGCTTCTCCAGACTTGAAGTATTCGCGTGTTTTCATCTGCGTATTCCTTACAGCGAGCCGTATTTTTTACGCAACCGGGTGCGAATCACCTCGGCTACCGTGTTGAGAATGAAGGTGAGTACAAACAGAACCAATGCTGACAAGAACAGCACTCGGAAGTGAGTTGAACCTACTTCAGCCTCGCCCATTTCTACCGCCACGTTGGCCGACAAAGTGCGCATGCCTTCGAAAATATTCCAGTCCATGATGGCGGTGTTACCGGTCGCCATCAGCACGATCATGGTTTCGCCAACCGCGCGACCGAGGCCGATCATCAAGGCCGAGAAAATGCCCGGCGATGCCGTCGGTAGCACCACGCGAATGAGGGTTTGCCATTGCGTCGCGCCCAAGGCCAACGAGCCATTAGTGAGATGTTTCGGCACCGCAAACAAAGCATCTTCAGCAATGGCGTAAATGTTTGGAATTACTGCAAAGCCCATGGCTAAGCCGACGATAAGTGAGTTGCGCTGGTCAAAATTAAGCCCAGTGCTAACTTCTAGCCAGGAGCGCAAATCGCCACCAAAGAACATGTTTTCAATCGGCTGCGAAAAGGCAAATGAAGCGTAGCCAGTAATCAACAGCGGCACGATCAAGATCATCGGCGCCCAACCATCGGCAAAGGCGCGCTTCTCTAGCGGCAAGCGTGACCATAAGCCACCGACGAGTACGATAGTGATTGGCGTCAGTATTAGTAGGCTGAAAATGCCAGGCAAATTGTCTTCTATGGTCGGAGCCAACCAAAGCCCAGCCAAGAAGCCCAAGATGACCGTGGGCAGAGCCTCCATCAGCTCAATCGTCGGCTTGACCTTGCGGCGCAGCTTCGGCGACATGAATACGGCGGAGTACATGGCGCCAAAAATGGCTAACGGTGCGCCCAGTAACATGGCGTAAAATGCAGCCTTGATGGTGCCGAAAGTCAGCGGCATCAGCGATAGCTTGGACTCAAAGTCAGCGGTACCAGACGATGATTGCCAGGTATAAGTAGGCGCCTCATATGACTCATACCAAACCGGCTTCCATGTCGACTGTATAGAGATATCTGGATGCTCAATCTCAAGCTTCCAAAAGCTATAGGCATTGTCGGTCTGCACCATAAGCCCAAGCGATCGCGCACTCATTGCCACTGTACGTATCGGCGATGTTCCGGCACTTTCTTGTAAAATTAAACGATTAGATGTGGTGTAGTAGTACGACACATTGCCGTTGGCATCACCCGCGACCACACCTTTGCGGCGCGCCTCAGGTGCTAATGCGGTGATAGCGGCGTCGCCCAACTTGATGCTGCGAATTTTCTGCAAATTAAAGCTATCGCTGCCACTGCTAGAGTCGCGCACCATGAACCATTGCGCGAGCTCACCACTGCTATCCCCAACCATCAATGACACATTGCCTTGTAAGGCTACGACGGCAGTGACATCGGCAGTCGGGCCTGTCAGTGCCACTTCTTGCGTGTAAATCGGCTCATTTCGCACATTGAACACACTTGCGCGATTTCCATCATGGAAAACATAAGCCCAATTGCCATCTTGACCGACAATAATTTGTTGAACATTGCGGCCGGCATAAGGCAGGTCTTCGCGCTCAACTTCCGTAAAGTTGCTGTTATCGGCGTCATCATCACCGAAAGATAGTGATAAGCCGCTACTAGCCTCAGCACCGGTTGAGAAGCTCAGACGCTGCACGCGGCCTTCTGCAAATGCTGTAACCCGAAGGTCTTCATCATTACCGCGAACATCAAATACTTGTAATGGTGCGCCATTACGATCAACAGTTAATGGCGTCTCACCGTATGGAAATGCGAGAGAAGTATTAATAATGCGGCTGTTATTTGGGCCGTAACTGATGTCGTACTTTGGCTTGGCGACTAGGAGCTGACCATTACTCAAACCAATACCCACCAAGCCTGACAAGATAGGCCCACGCTGCACGTGAGCGATACGCACTTTTTCTGGCAAAGGCAGCTTCGTGGCAGACTCAATTTTGCCTGTTTTCACATCCAGAATTTGCACTTGGCCATCGGCCAATACTCGAATGCCAGACTCGTTGTATTCATCAGCATCCAAATACAGTGCTACCGCCTGTGTCTGCACAGGGGCCTTTTTTTCTAAATCCGCGCCACTAAATAGTGGCCAGACTTCAAAAACGAGATAGAAGAAAATAAGACAAATTGCGGCAATGACGCCAACGCCGCCGAGGCCGATAGTCAGATTTGCTAAGCGGTCTTTAAACTCGCGCTTGCGTCGCATGCCTGCCGTATTTACCGAGGTAATCTTGGTATTTTTCATGTGCTCAACCTAACGCCAGGCCCAAGATTAGGCCCTCATGATTGGGCAAGAAGGGCCCGAAGGCCCCTCTTGTTTACATCTACTGCTCGCTTTTAGCTTACAGATCCAGCATTTTCAATACTTTAGCAGCTTCTTTCGCAGGCATTGGGATGTAGCCATCCTTTTCCACAACGCTTTGGCCTTGCTTGGAAAGCACCATTTTCACGAACTCAGCTTCCAATGGTTGCAGCGGCTTGTTTGGCGCTTTGTTGACATAAACATAGAGGAAACGAGCCAGCGGATACTTACCGCTCAGCGCATTCTTCTCGTTGGCGTCATAGATTTCGCCATCTTTGCCAACTAGCGGCAATGTGCGCACGCTTGATGTTTTATAGCCAATACCGGAGTAGCCAATACCATTGATGGAGCTACCAATGGCCTGAACTACAGAGGCTGAACCTGGCTGTTCGTTGACGTTGTTTTTGAAGTCGCCTTTGCACAGGGCTTTTTCTTTGAAATAACCATAAGTGCCTGACACCGAGTTACGACCGTAAATTTGCAAGTCGCGCTTGGCCCATGCGCCGGTTAAGCCGACATCGCCCCAATTATTCACTGCTTTATTAAAGCCACACTTACGCGTGTCGGAGAAGACGGCATCTAGTACTTTCATATCTAGGTACTTGATGGGGTTGTCTTTGTGCACAAACACGGCCAAGGCATCGATAGCTACCGGCACGGCTGTGGGCTTATAGCCTTTAGCCTTTTCAAAGGCGGCGATTTCTTCACCCTTCATCATGCGCGACATAGGGCCTAAGTTAGCGGTGCTTTCGGTCAATGCAGGTGGCGCTGTTGACGAACCAGCGCCTTGAATTTGAATATTGATGTTGGGGTAAAGCTTTTTGTAATCCTCAGCCCACAAGGTCATGAGGTTGTTTAGCGTGTCGGAACCAACGCTGGTTAAGTTGCCGGCAACACCGCTTGCTTTCGTGTAGCTGGGCAGCGCTGGATCAACTGCGGCTTGAGCCGACATACCAAAGGTTAAACCTAAGGCGGCAATCAGTACTTTCGCTTTCATCTGTCACTCCACTAGAGACGGTTTGGTTTCACGGAGCGCATGATGACAATGAAATATGACGTAATGATGACAGTTGGGTGTCGCTGAATTTTTGTGCGCCTCTGAGCGGTGCTTATCACTTGCCACTAGGCGCATACATTTGCTCAATGACAGCTGCTTAGCTGCAGAGTACTCTTGCCCACAAACATAATAAGAGCCTTCGGAGACTTCCTCATGCCTCGCGACACCGAAAATCACCCAATGCCCCGCGGCACGCTCTGCCTGCAAACAATCGCTATGCCTGCCGATGCCAACCCTAATGGCGATATTTTTGGTGGCTGGCTAGTCTCGCAAATGGATTTGGCTGCTGGCGTTGCCGCACGCAAACGCGCGAAAGGCCGTACTGCAACCGTAGCCATCGATGCGATGGTTTTTTTACGGCCCGTGAAAGTTGGTGACATCGTTGGCTTCTACACCGAAGTGCTGTCTACCGGTCGCTCATCGATGAAAATCTTGGTCGAAGTCTGGGCTGTCAGTGACCTGACAGGCAACCATACCAAGCTCACTGAAGGCCTGTTCACCTTCGTCGCCATCAATGATCAGGGCCACACCCGCGAGCTTTCGACACACTAAATCTTAGCCGCTAGCGACCCTTATCTGCACCACTGGCGGCCTTAAAGCACATCAGCCCTTGCGTGATAGTCTCGCGTATTGCGATACCAGCCACTTGCTGCCTAGCTCGCTAAAGTTGACTTGAATGCGAGCATTCGGCCCACTGCCCTCAAACGCTAAAATCACACCATCACCAAAGCGCGGATGATTCACCGCCTGGCCTAAGCGCCAGCCACTACCATCATCATCGCCCAGCGTTTCTTGCTTAAAGCCAGATGAGCTTTGGCCACTACTATTTGAGGCAAAGCCTGAGCCGCCGCGAAAGCCCGCGCGCATAGGTGGCGCTTGCTGACGTACTGGTGCCAATAAGGCCTCAGGGATTTCACCCAAAAAGCGCGATGCGACATGGTAACTTTCAGTGCCATAGAGTCGGCGCACCTCGGCATAGCTAATTACCAACTCGCTCATGGCGCGAGTAATACCGACATAGCAAAGACGGCGTTCTTCTTCGAGATTATTTTCCTGCAAAGCCATTTCGTGCGGAAATAAACCTTCCTCCACACCGGCCAAAAACACCAATGGAAACTCCAGACCTTTCGCGGCATGTAGCGTCATCATTTGCACGGCATCTTCGAATTCACCAGCCTGCTGCTCGCCAGCTTCGAGCGCGGCATGATCTAAAAATGCCGCTAATGGCGACGGTATTTCCTCGGCTTGCGCATGATCATCAACATCGAACTCGCGGGCGGCGCTAATCAATTCACGTAAGTTTTCTACGCGAGCTTGACCCTTCTCACCCTTCTCTTTTTCATGATGCGCGACTAAGCCACTTTGCTCGATCACAGCTTCAACTATCTCGCCCAATGATGCGCCCTGTGTATTGGCATCGAGATTATCGATCAAGGTTAAAAATGCTTGGATTTTGCCGGTGGCGAGAGCGGGTAAACGGCGTTCGGCTACCACTTGCTCAGCAGCAGACCATAGGCTCACTTGCTGCTCACGTGCGAGCTGGCGAATCATATCTAGGCTTTTGTCGCCGATGCCGCGGGTGGGCGTATTAACCACGCGATCAAAAGCCGTGTCGTCTATGCGTTGCAGTAGTAAGCGCAAATAGCCAACGGCATTTTTAATTTCCGCGCGCTCAAAGAAGCGTAGACCGCCGTAAATTCGATAGGGAATTTGTGCGCGCAACATGGCCTCTTCGAGTACGCGCGACTGGGCATTGGAGCGATACAAAATCGCCATATCTCGGCGTGCTACACCGCTACGAAAACGCGTATCGATGAGCTTGGCGATGTAGTGCGCCTCGTCGAGATCGTTGAAGGCGGCATACACCGAAATCGGCTCGCCTTCACCTCTATCGGTCCACAGATTTTTACCCATGCGATCGCCATTATTAGCAATCACGGCATTTGCCGCCTGCAAAATAACTGAGGTCGAACGATAGTTTTGCTCAAGGCGAATCAGCTCAGCGTCGGCATAATCGCGCTGAAACGTACGAATGTTTTCAATGCAGGCACCGCGCCAGCCATAAATACTTTGATCGTCATCACCGACTGCCGTGAGCATACCGCGCTCACCAGCGAGCAGGCGCAGCCATGCGTATTGAATGCGGTTTGTGTCTTGGAACTCATCAACCAAAATCATGCGAAAGCGCGCTTGATAATGTTTGAGAATGTCGTCGTGCTTGAGAAATAACTCATGGCAGCGCAATAAAATTTCGGCGAAATCGATCAGGCCACCGCGTTGACAAATGGTTTCGTAAGCGCTGTAAACACGCAGCTGTGTTGCCGTGTATAGGTCGCCATTGTGTGCAATGTGCGCAGGTCGGCGACCTTCTTCTTTATTGCCATTAATGAAGCTTGCCGATTGCCGTGCTGGCCACTTTTCTTCGTCGAGCTGCAACTCTTTCATCACCCGCTTAACCACGCGCAGCTGATCATCTGAATCTAAAATTTGGAAATTTTGTGGCAGACCCGCAGCCTCGTAATGCGCGCGTAAAAAACGATGGGCCAGGCCATGAAAAGTGCCAATCCACAACGGCTGCGTGGCAATGCCGAGCTGCTGCTCAAGCCGTGCGCGCATTTCATGTGCGGCTTTATTGGTAAATGTCACCGCCAACACGGCAAATGGCGACATAGCAAAGTGTTGGCAGAAATAGCTAATGCGCGATGTTAAAACGCGCGTTTTACCCGAACCAGCGCCGGCTAAAACCAATAAGTGTTGGCTGTCGCAAGTGACAGCATCGCGTTGTGCGGGGTTGAGCCCGTCTAAAAGATTAAGTTCATTCATGGGGCTATTGTAGACCAGCGCGAAGGTCGTTTCCGCGAATGTTCAGAGAATGGTAAGGTAAGCCATTGCAACAACAGAGCGCCCACTCATATGGGCGACCGACGAGGGCCGTCATCCATGTCACGCTCAGCCATCTCTGGCGACGCTACCGAGCACACAAATGCTCCCTCTCGCCCTGCGCCACTTGGCCATAGCGAGCGTTTGCGCACGACATTGCTTGCGCAAGTGCAGCGTCAACTGCCGCGCTTTCTAATCATCACTTCGTTGTCGGTGTTATTAGCGGTTTGGATACTTTGGGACTGGCCTTACGCCAGCAATAAAGTCATCGCATTGTGGGGCGGCAGCTTTATTGGCTTTTTAATTTTTCGTGGCTTTTTGATCTGGGGCTTAAGCCGAAGTCCTCAGCTACGGTCACGCTGGCTAGGCACTATTTTAATAGCCACTGCCGTATTAACGGGCGCATTTTGGGCCTTCGCTTTAGTTGCACTCAACCCTCGCGTATTCCTCAATGGCGAGCTGTATGCCGACATTACTAGTCGACAAATTTTGTTATCCGCTCTTCTTGGCGCTCAAGGCATCACCGCCCTCGCTGCCTATGCTGGCCATTTGCGCGCCTTTGTTGGCTTTACGCTTACCGCCTTTCTGCCCGCAGTGGCGTATTTGCTACTGCATCCAACGTCAACGAGCCTTATGGTGTCGACTATTGGCACGGTGTGGTGGGTCTTTCTGATACTCAGCGCTCGCTATCTTAATCGCATGGTCAGCGACGCTATTGTGCTGCGCTTAAGCAATGAAGATCTGATTTCATTCCTCCGCGATACACAAGCCCGCACCCTAGATACCAACCGTCTGCTAGCTCGCGAAGTGAATACTCGCGCTATCGCTGAAACGCAG
>Ga0114915_1000264_pt1 | contig 24712 bp, 23 predicted proteins | sample MalvirAntarct_55_FD_87288 | JGI IMG/M metagenome (GOLD analysis project Ga0114915, IMG submission 87288) | Marine viral communities from the Global Malaspina Expedition - Malaspina viral metaG Antarct_55 | ecosystem: Environmental > Aquatic > Marine > Oceanic | place: South Georgia Island...
CGACGATCAGGCGGCGCGCGAGATCCGGCTTGCCGTTCAGCAGGGCGACGAGGCAGCGCAGCCAGGCGGGGTCGTTGGCGGTGAGGCCGGAAATGTTGATCGCGAGCACGACCTCCGGGTCGGCGGCGAGTTCGGCGACGGCGAGCTGGAGCACCTTGCGGTCGATCTGGCGGATCAGGCCGAGTTGCTCGATCACCGGTACGAATTCCGCGGCGCCGACGATCTCGCCGGTCTGCTTGCGCAGGCGCAGCAGGCATTCGTAGAAGGCGACGCGGCCGCCCTTCGCCTCGACCACCGGTTGGTAGGCGAGGACGAGGCGATCCTCGGAGAGCGCTTTCTGGACCAGGCGCGCCACCACCATGTCCTGGCGCAGGTCGCGGCGCTGCTCGTCGCTGAGGCGATAGAGGACGAACAGGTTGCGGCCGTCGCGCTTGGCCTGGGACAGTGCCGTCTCGGCGCGGGCGAAGACATCCTGGGCACTCTGCGCCGATTCGGGGAAGAGCACGGCGCCGATCGAGACCGTGGCCGAGACGGGGCCGCCGGCGGTGGCCAGCGGCTGCTCGGCCAGGCTGCGGATGATGCGCTCGGCCAGCTGCTGGACCCGCGCCTCGCCGCCCTTCTCGAGCAGGATGCCGAAGGCGTCGCCCTCGACCCGGCCGATGAGGTCGGCCGGACCGACCAAGCGGTCGAGCCGCTCGCCCAGGCTGACGATGGCGGCGTCGCCGTTGTCGAAGCCGAAGGCGTCGTTGATGCGTGCGTGATGGTCGATGTCGACCAGCAGGAAGCCGCCGCGGCGCCGGCGCCGGCCGCCCTGGACCAGCGCCTGCTCGATCGCCTGGCGGAGGCGGCCGCGGTTGAAGTGACCGGTGAGTTCGTCGTAGCTGGCGAGATATTCGAGCCGCTCCTCGGCGAGGCGGCGCGATGTCATGGCGCGCAGCGTGCCCGCCAGGCGCAGCGGCCGGCCCGAGGCGCCGAACTCGGCGGCACCGCGCTCGTGTACCCAGCGGAAGCCGGTGCCGGAGCGGATGCGGTACTCGCACTCGAAGCGCTCGCGGCTGACGAAGTGCCGGGCGAGGGCCTTCAGCCGCAGCGGCAGGTCCTCGCCGTGGATGACGTCGGTGAACCCGTCGCCGGTGGCCAGCGCGCCGCCGTCCTCCAGGCCGAAGACGTCGGCGACGGGACCGAACCAGCCGATCGTGTCGGCGCGGAGGTTCCAGTCGTACGCGACGTCGCCCGACGCCTGGAGCGCCGCGTGCAACCGGTTCGTCTTGTCGCCGTCAACGGGCATCGGCTACCTGCGTGGACCGCGCATCCTGCGCTCTCGACGGTTGTGTTCCGCCCGATCCGACCCTAGGCGCGCCTGCTTAAGAAAGCCTTACCCCGCATACGGCGAAAATGCCCCCGATTTGAGGGCGGGACCTCAGGCGACGCGCTTCAGCGCCGCCGCCACCGTCTCGAAGATGCGGTCGACATGGCCGCGGTCGGCGATCAGCGGCGGCGAGAAGGCCAACGTCTCGCCGGCGAAGCGCGTGTAGACGCCGTTCTGCCAGCAGTCGAGGAACAGGTCGTAGCTGCGCGCCGTGGGATGCGCGCCCTCGCGCGGGGACACCTCGACCGCCGCCATCATGCCGAAGTTGCGGATGTCGATGACGTTCGGCAGGCCCTTCAGCGAATGGATCGCGTCCTCGAAATAGGGCGCCAGGTCGGCGGCGCGCTGGAACAGGCCCTCCTCCTGGTAGACGTCCATGGTGGCGAGGCCGGCGGCGACCGCCAGCGGGTGCGCCGAATAGGTGTAGCCGTGCGCGAGGTCGATCATCCACTCCGGCCCGTTCATGAAGGCGTCGTAGATGCCGCGGCGCATGACGACCGCCGAGGACGGCACGGTGGCGTTGGTCATGCCCTTGGCCAGCGTCATCATGTCGGGCACCACGCCGAACGTCTCCGACGCGAAGGCGGTGCCGGTGCGGCCGAAGCCGGTGATGACCTCGTCGAAGATCAGCAGGATGCCGTGCCTGTCGCAGATCTCGCGCAGGCGCTTGAGATAGCCCTTGGGCGGCGGCAGCACGCCGGTGGAGCCGGCGACCGGCTCGACGATGCAGGCGGCGATGGTGGAGGGATCGTGCAGTTCGCACAGCCGCTCCAGATCGTCGGCCAGATGCGCGCCCCACTCGGGCAGGCCGCGGCTGAACGCCATCTGCGACAGGTCGTGGGTGTGGCGGATATGGTCGACGCCGACCAGCATGTGGCCCCACGCCTTGCGGTTGTTCTTGATGCCGCCGACCGCGGTGCCGCCGAATCCCACGCCGTGATAGCCGCGCTCGCGCCCGATCAGGCGGTAGCGCTGGCCGTCGCCGCGGGCGCGGTGATAGGCGATGGCGATCTTGAGCGCGGTGTCGACCGCCTCGGAGCCGGAATTGGCGAAGAAGACCGTGTCGAGGTCGCCCGGCGCCAGCGCGCCGATGCGCGAGGCCAGCTCGAACGCCTTCGGGTGGCCCATCTGGAAGGTCGGGCCGAAGTCGAGCTCGGCCACCTGCTTCTGCACGGCCTCGACGATCTTCGGGTGGCAGTGGCCGGCGTTGACGCACCAGAGGCCGGCCGAGGCATCGATCACCTGGCGGCCGTCGGGCGTGCGGAAATACATGCCCTCGGCGCCGACGACGAGCCGCGGGTCCTTCTTGAACTGCCGGTTGGCGGTGAACGGCATGAAGAAGGCGTCGAGGTCGTTCGTTTCCATGTGGGCGAGCGTCGAGGAGGACATGGGAGATCCCTTTTCCGAAAGCGCGGCTGACGGAGGCACGGGGCCCGCGGCGCGCAGATCTGGGGCCGCAGGCTAGCACGATCGGTGCCGGGGGCAAGGCGGCTGAAATGTCACCGGCGCGCCCCGCCGGCCTCATGCAGCGACGGCCGCGCGCACCTTGCCGATCATCAGCGCCGCCCGTGCCGCCTCGCGGCCCTTCTCGACGAAGTGCGCGCGGAAGATGGCACGGTGGTGCTCCGTCTCCTGGAACTGGTGCGGCGTCAGGGAGACCGAGAGGACGGGCACACCGGTATCCAGGCCGGCGCGCATCAGCCCGTCCACGACCGCCTGGGCGACGAACTCGTGGCGGTAGATCCCGCCGTCGACGACGAAGGCGGCGGCGACCACTGCGGCGTAGCGGCCGCTCTGCGCGAGGTCGCGGGCGAGCAGCGGCAGCTCGAAGGCGCCGGGCACGTCGAACACGTCGACGGCGTCGGCCGGGACGAGTTCGTGGAAACCGTCGAGCGCACGGTCGACGATGTCGGCGTGCCACTGGGCTTTGACGAAGGCGTAGCGGGTGGGTGTCATCGCGATCTCCTCTGGCTAACGGACACGTCACCCAAGGCGATCACGAGCGGACCCGATGCCCGGCTCCAGGCAGCAGGAACGCACGTTCTCTTCCATCCGGACTGTGACCGTCGGCTCAGGCATCGCACCTGATCTGCTCGACCCTTCCGCACGCGGAAGGCGCTCGCGGGCTCGCGACTGGGGTCGCATACCGCCGGTGGGGATTTCCGCCCCGCCCTGAGAACGCGCGAACGGTATGGCAAAGCCGGCAGGCTGACAATCGGCGGTCGACGATCCGGCAGTCACCGCCGCTTGGTCGACCCGAAACCCAGAAGGACGATGGCGGCGGCGAGCAGGATCGCGGCGAATCCCAGCATGTCGAGCAGGCTGGGCCGGTCGCCGATCAACGCCATGGCGCCGAGCACGCCGACCACCGGGATCATCAGCGTCGTCATCGCCGTCGTGGTGGCGCTGATCCGGTCGAGCATGCCGAACCAGAGGAAGTAGGCGAGCGCGTTCGCCAGGACGACGTGATAGAGCAGCGCCCAGGTTACCTCGATGTCGATCGGCCCGACGAGCGCGGTGGTGCCGGTGACGAGCATGCCCGTCGCGGCCAGCGTCGCCGCGGCCGCGAGCTGCCATGCGGTCGCCGCCATGCGGTCGGCGTCGATCGGCTTCCACTTCTGGAACACGGTGCCGGAGGCCCAGCTGACGGCGGCGAGGAGCGGGAAGAAGAGGCCGAGCAGGTTGCCCTCGCCGGAGAAGACCGGCACCGCGAGGAAGGCGAGCCCGAGCGCCCCGGCGGCCAGCGCCCAGGCGCGGGCCGGGTCGAGCCGCTCGCCGAGCAGCAGCCGGGCGAACAGGGCGGACCAGAGCGGCATGGTGAAGGTCAGGATCGCCGCGCGCGAGGTCGAGGTCGCCAGCTGGGCGAAGGCGACGGCGATGTTGAACAGGCCGATGTTGAGCACGCCGGCCACCGCCGTGCGCACCCACATGGCGCGCGGCACGCGCAGGCTGCGCCCGAGGGCGGTGGCGAGCGCGAACAGGATCACGGCCCCGCACGCCATGCCGAAGGCGCGCAGCATGAAGGGCGGCATGGCGGTCAGCCCGATCCGCACCGCCGGCCAGTTCAGGCCCCAGATGACGGCCAGAACGACCGGTACCAGACGGATCAACCCTGCCCCCTTCGCGACGCGGTGCCGGCATGCGCCGGCGGCACTATAGCCGTCTTCCGACACCGTGCATCCCCGGGGGGCGCACGATTGGAACCGGAAGGCGCCGCAACGGTTGCGCGAAAGACGCGGCGGAGGATGCGCGCATGGGCCTGGATGTCGTCGAGATCCCCTACGATTCCGGTCACCGGGACCGCCGGATGGGCGCGGGTCCTGGCCACCTGATGCGTCACGGCCTCGTGGATGCCCTGCGGGCGATCGATCCGGACGTATCGGCGTGCCGCCTGGAGACGGCCGACGGTTTCGTAACCGAGATCGGATCGGCCTTCGACCTGCATCGGGCGGCCGCCGCGCGGGTGTCGCGCGCCGTTCGTTCGGGCGCGATGCCGCTCGTCCTGTCGGGCAACTGCAACAGCGCCATCGGCACCGTCGCGGGTCTCCGGGCGGCGCTGCCCGGCGAGCGGATCGGCGTGGTCTGGTTCGACGGCCACGGCGACTGCAACACCCCGGAGACCTTTACCGGCGACTTCCTGGATGCGATGGGGCTCAGCACCCTGACGGGACGCTGCTGGCAGGCGCTCGCCCGCACCGTCCCCGGCTTTCGGCCGCTTCCGGACTGCGACGTGATCCTGGTGGGCGGGCACGGCATGGACGACGGGGCACGGTCGGTGCTCGCCGCTTCGGACATCGCCATCGTATCGCCGGCGGACATTCGCACGTCAGGGGCGGGTGCAGCGCTCGCGCCGCGGCTGGACGTCTTGCGCCAACGGGGCGTGACGCGGGTCTACCTTCATCTCGACGTGGACGTCGTCGACGCCGCCTATGCGCCGGCCAACGGGTTCGCGCCCAAAGGCGGCCTTCTGCCGGACGAGATATGCGCAGTGCTCGGGCGGGTACTGGACGATTTCGATCCGGCCGCCGCGTGCGTCGCCTCCTACGATCCGGCCTTCGACGGGGACGACCGGATCCGCGACATCGCGCTCCGGTTCCTGGCGCAGGCTGCGTCACGCCGCATTGCAGACGCAGCAAGGGGCGCGGCTGGCGCCGCGCCCCTTGCCATACGTCCAGCGGATGCGCCGTAGCGCCGCCGCGTCCCGCGTCCGGGTCAGTCCTTCCAGCGCGGCAGGGCCAGGAGCTGGTCCTTCGTCAGGCCGGTGCTGAACCGGTCGCCATCCAGGGTGAGCTGGTCGAGCATGACGACCACTTCTTCGTCACCGATGCCGAGGAAGCCGCCGCTCTCGACCGCCACCGCGACGATGGTGCCGGCGCTGTCGACGAGCACCTCGTCGACCTCGCCGATCTTCTCGCCGCCCGTGCCGTAGACGTTCATGTCCTCGATCTGGTCGACGGTGCGATTGAAGGGCTGGACGATCGCGCGGTCGTCCTCGGCCTCGCGATAGCCCACCGCCTGCGTACCCTGCGCCCAGGCGGCGGCGGGGAGTGCCGCCGTTACGGCGACGGTCGCGGCGAGGAGGATGTTTCGCATCGGTCAAATCTCTGTTCTCGGGAAAGACCGAGAGCAAACACCCTTCCGCTGAAACGGTTCCTCCGCCGCACCGCCGGCCTGGCGTCCTACTTGTCGAGCCAGACCTCGTCGTAGCGCCAGCCGTTGTAGATGCTGTTGACCATCAGCACGTAGTTCTTGACGTAGGGCTGCCAGCAGCCGGCGGCGACGCCGTGGAAGATGATCGGCCGCACGACCTCGTTGGTCAGGAATTCGTCGATCTCCCAGACCATCTGCTTGCGCTTTTCCAGATCGGTCTCCGCCGACTGCGCGTCGAACTTCTTCTCCAGGTCCTTGTTGCAGTAGCCGGTGTAGTTGCGCAGCGAACCGCAGGCGTAGTTCTCGTAGAAATGCTGGTCCGGATCATCGACGGCACTGCCCGTCTGGTTGATGCCCACGGAATACTTCTTCTGGAAGACCGTGTTGTAATAGACGGCGCTTTCGATGATTTCCAACTCGGCGTCGACGTAGATCTCGCTCAGCTGGTCGAGGAAGATGACCGCCGGGTTGCGGAAGGTCGGGATGTTGCGGGTGATCACCTTCAGCTTCATGCGCTTGTCGGGGCCGTAGCCCTTCTCCCGCATGATCGCCCGCGCTTCCTCGCGGTTCTTCTCGACGTCGCCGTAGCCGACGAGCGTCTTCACCTTCTCGGTCGGCAGGCCCCAGACGCCTGCGGGCGGCGGCAGCATGGTGCCGCCGATCGACGCCTTACCCTCGTTCAGGATCTCGTTGAAGGCATCCCGGTCGAGCGCCAGCGCCATCGCCCGGCGCATCTTCGGGTCGTCGAAGGGCGGTGCGGATTCGTTGATGATCAGGTTGGTGCTGACGTTGCTCGGCCGCATCGTGCACTGGGCGTGCGGCGCCTGGGAGTTGATGTCCTTCAGCAGCGGCGGCGACACGTCGCTGGGGAAGGTGATGTCCTGGTTGCCGGCGATGAAGGAGAGCATGCGCGTCGACTGGCTGGCGATGATCGCATACTCGATGCCGTCGAGGTACGGCAGTCCCTTGCGCCAGTAGTCCTTGTTCTTCTCGAGCTTGATGCTCTCGTTCTGGTTGAAGGAGACGAACTTGAACGGCCCGGTACCGATCGGCTTCTTGCGCATGTCGTCGGTCGAGACATGGCAGGGATAGATCGGCGTGTAGCCCGACGCGAGGAGATTCAGCAGCGACGGCTGGCGGCGCTTCAGCTCGAACGTCACCTCGTGGTCGCCGCTGGTCGAGACCTGCTCGACATTGCCGTACCAGGCGCCGCGCGGGTTGCGGCGCAGCTTCTGTGTCGTCGACTTCTCGGTCAGCATGTCGAAGGTGCATTTGACGTCCGCCGCGGTGAACGGCTTGCCGTCATGCCACTTGACGCCCTCGTGCAGCTTGAAGGTCAGCTTCGTGCCGTCGTCGTTCCATTTCCACTCGGTGGCGAGCTCCGGACGGATGCTCTCGGTCGAGTTCTGCGGCACCTTCTGGTCGTAGATGACGAGGTTGTTGAAGACGGCCATGAACGGCACCACGACGGCGACGGTGGCTTCCTCGTGGATCGATGGACTGGGTGGATTGTTGAACTGCTGCGCCTTCAGGATGCCGCCGGCCTTCTGCGCCGCCGCGCCGCCGAGCGGCACAGCCGCCAGCAGACATGCCGTCAGCAAAGATGGCACCGAACGGGCCCTGATACGGTGACTGCGTCCCATCGTCTCCTCCTGTTTTCTTTTTTGGGGGTGGACGTCCTACCGTTGCTGCGTACCGACTAACCGATCGCTCCCTCCCTGTTCCGATGGGTCGAGTATGTCCGGTGCGGGCGCCGCGACCAAGGCCTGCGCATCGGCCGCGGCGCCGTCCCGTCCCGGCCTACTTCGCCACGGCCGCGGTGATCACCACCTCGATCAGGTAGCCGTCCAGGTCGGCCACGCCGATGGTGGCGCGGGTCGGCAGGCTCGCGGGAGCCAGCCATTCCTTCCAGGCGACGTTCATCGCGGGCTTCGCCTTCATGTCGGTGACGAAGACGAGCGCCGACAGGATGTGGTCGCGGCTGGAGCCGTGGGTCTTCAGCAGGTCGTCGAGCTGGGCGAAGACCTGCCGGGCCTGACCCTCCATGCCGAGGCCGGCATCCTCGGCGACGACGCCGGCGAAGTGGAGGACGCCGTTGTGCTCGACCACCTCGTGCATGATGCCGGCATATTCTGCGCTGCGCTTGATCATCTCTCGTTCCCTGACGCATTCCGAAGCTGCGGACGATAGCCCATCCGCGGCCGCGCGCATCCGCGGATTTCGGCCTCCGCGGCCCGCCATGCTTGACTCCGGCATGCTGTCCGGACAACCTGCGGTGATCATCCAGCCGCAAGAGTCCGGAGAGGAAACGCATGCCCGTCGATCAGGCGCAGACGCAGGCCACGGTCCCCGACAGTGTCGACGTCGTCATCGTCGGCGCCGGCTTCGGCGGCCTCTACATGCTGCACCGGCTGCGCGGGCTGGGCATGTCGGCGCACATCTTCGACGTGGCGAGCGACGTCGGCGGCACCTGGTACTGGAACCGCTATCCCGGCGCGCGCTGCGACGTGGAGAGCATGCAGTACTCCTACTCCTTCTCCGAGGAGCTGCAGCAGGAGTGGCGCTGGTCCGAGCGCTTCGCCGGCCAGCCGGAGATCCTGCGCTATGCCGGCCATGTGGCGGACCGGTTCGACCTGCGCCGCGACATCACCTTCGAGACGCGCGTGACCCGCGCCGCCTTCGACGAGAAGAGCGGTCGGTGGACGGTCGAGACCGACCGCGGCCACCGGGTCAGCGCGCAGCATTGCGTCATGGCGACGGGCTGCCTGTCGGCGGCGAAGCTGCCGGAGATCCCCGGCATCGACAGTTTCCAGGGCCGCACCTTCCATACCGGCGCCTGGCCGCACGAGCCGGTCGACTTCGCCGGCCGCCGGGTCGCGGTGATCGGCACCGGCTCGTCGGCGATCCAGGCGATCCCCGTCATCGCCGAGCAGGCCAAGCATCTCACCGTCTTCCAGCGTACCCCGAACTTCAGCATCCCGACCCGCAACCGGCCGATGGAGCCGGAATACGAGGCGGAGTGGAAGTCGGAGTATGCCGAGCGCCGGCGCAAGGCGCGGGCGATGCGCACCGGCATCCTCTACGACATCGACCAGCGCTCGGCGGCGGAGGTGCCGGAGGAGGAGCGCCGCCGCCACTACGAGGCGCGCTGGGAGGTCGGCGGCACCGCCTTCATGGGGTCGTTCCACGACCTGCTGACGAAGAAGGCGTCGAACGACACGGCGGCGGAATTCGTCCGGGGCAAGATCGCCGAGATGGTGAAGGACCCGAAGAAGGCCGCCATCCTGCAGCCGCGCAACCATCCGATCGGCACGAAGCGCATCTGCGTCGACAGCCACTATTTCGATACGTTCAACCGCGACAATGTCGAACTGGTCGACCTGACCGGCGACCCGATCGAGGCGATCACGCCGACGGGCGTGCGCGTCGGCGGCCGCGACTATGCGGTCGACGACATCGTCTTCGCCACCGGCTTCGACGCGATGACCGGGACGCTGCAGAAGATCGACATCCGCAGCACCGGCAACCAGAGCCTGGCGGACAAGTGGGCGGCGGGGCCGCGCACCTATCTGGGGCTGATGAGCGCCGGCTTCCCCAACATGTTCATGATCACCGGGCCGGGCAGCCCGTCGGTGCTGAGCAACATGATCGTGTCGATCGAGCAGCACGTGGACTGGATCACCCGCTGCGTGGACGACATGCGCGCCAGCGGCGCCACGCGCATCGAGCCGACCCTGGCGGCCGAGGACGCCTGGGTCGAGCACGGCAACGAGGTCGCCCACCGGACGCTCTATCCCGAGGCGAACTCCTGGTACATGGGCGCCAACGTGCCGGGCAAGCCGCGCGTCTTCATGCCCTATGTCGGCGGCGTCGGCGTCTACCGCGAGAAGTGCGACGCGGTGGCCGATGCGGGCTACGAGGGCTTCACCCTGGACCGCCCCGTGGACGGTGCCGTCCGGCGGACGGCGTCCGCCGCCGAATAGGCGGCGGCTCGCCCCGCGATCGCCCGGGCCGGGCGCCTTGGCGGTTCAGGATCGGGCGACGTTCCGGGCACCCTGTTCGCCGAGCGCCTTTCGGACCTTTTCGGCGATGGCATCGTCGATATCTGCTGAAACCTGCACCTGTCCGTGCAGCGGCGCATCGGCCCGTGCGGGCGTTCCCGGCCGCTCCGCCGCCGCGTCGGCACCGCCGATCGCCGCGCCGGACGTGTTCTCGTCCGTGGCCGCCTCGATGAAGACATCGGTCCGCTCGATGCCGTATTCCTGCACGAGATGCTCGACCGCGAGGTCGGCTGCGCGCCGTGTCTCGAACTGGGCCTTGATCGTCTGTCCCATAACGCTTCCTTGCCGAGGTGTGACGGACCTGATCGCCGTCGTCCCCGGAACAACAAGGAGAGCGCGCCCCGGTTCATCCGCCGCGAATGCCGGAAGCGATCGGCGTTCCGGAAGAGACGCGGCTCGACCACCCTCGGCGGATGCCGACGGGCAGGATTGCACCGGGAGCGCCATGCCTTAACTAGAGCAGTTCCTGGCGGGCCGACGTTCGGGCCCGCCCTCTCGAGGACGAGCCATGGTGGGCCGCCAGCCCGAAGACAGGATCTTTCCGAGCGCCGACGAGGATGTCGAGGCGGCGGGGCACGTCGCGGATACGCCGCAGACCCTGTCGCCCGCCTATCGGCTGGCGTTTCAGGACGACGATTTCCTGCTGCGGGACGAGTTGCGCCCGGTGCGGCTGCAACTCGAACTGCTGAAGCCGGAACTGGCGCTGCAGGAAGAGAACATCGTCTCGACCATCGTGGTGTTCGGCAGTGCGCGGACGCCGTCGCCGGAAGAGGCGGAGCGCGGGCTGGCGGCGGCGGAGGAGAAGCTGCGCGCAGCCGGCGAAAGCCCGGAGGCGGCGCACGACGTGCGGCGGGCGCGGCACGTGCTGGAGCGGAGCCGCTACTACGGCGAAGCCCGCCGGTTCGCGGCGATCGTGTCGAAGGCGGGCCAGTGCGGACCGGAGCGCTGCTACGTGGTGGTCACCGGCGGCGGGCCGGGCATCATGGAAGCGGCCAATCGCGGTGCCGGCGACGTCGGCGCGGAAAGCATCGGCCTGAACATCGTGCTGCCGTTCGAGCAGGCGCCCAATCCGTACATCACGCCGAAGCTGAGTTTCCAGTTCCACTATTTCGCCATCCGGAAGATGCACTTCCTGATGCGCGCGCGGGCGCTGGTCTGCTTTCCGGGCGGCTTCGGCACCATGGACGAACTGTTCGAGGCGCTGACCCTGATCCAGACCGGCAAGATCGAGCCGATCCCGGTGCTTCTGTTCGGCGAGGCGTGGTGGCGGCGCATCGTCGATTTCGAGGCCATGGTCGACGAAGGCGTGATCTCGCCGCGCGATCTCGACATCTTCCGCTATGTCGACACGGCCGAGGCGGCGTGGTCGGAAGTGCAGGCGTTCTACAGCCGGCCGCCGGAGCAGCGTCACAGGCGCGGCGTCTGACCGGTTCAGCCGTCCGTCATGCGCCGGATGGCGCCGGCATAGCCCGGGTGGCGACGCCACAGGCGCAGCATGGCGCGCGCGTCGTCCGGGTCGATCGCGTCGTATGTGTGCATCGCCGCGGCGAGCGCGCCGGGGTCGCGCACCTTGCCGGACGAATGCTGACAGACGAGCAGGTGCAGGTCGGCGAAGTGGTTTCTGGATAGATCGAGGGCGCGGCAGAGGGTTGCGAACTCCACCTCGCCGCGGCCGAACGCGATCGCCTGGAGCTGGCCGAGCGTGAGCCCCGATATCTGCCCGAGCAGCATGAGGAAGAGAAAGACGTCGCCGTTCGCCAGCGCCTGCACGAGGCCAGTAGGCGGGATGGCCGCGCGCCGGTCCAGGCGTTCCGCCTCGGGCAGCGGGGTCGGCTGCCGCAGAACCGCGGCGACCGCCGCCTCGAGCGCGTCGTCGACCGCGACGGCGTCGGCGACGGGAGGCTCGAGCAGCAGCTTGCGCAGCGCCGCCGCCATCTGCCAGTGAATGGCGTCCAGCACCTCGTGCGGCAACTCGTCGAGCGGCAGCCGCGGGTCGCCATAGGCGTCGAGCCGGCGCAGCTCCTGGTCGCGATAGCGATCCAGATCCTCGCCGGCGAGCAGCTGCTCCGGGTCCGGTTCGAGCCTATCCCGGCCCGGCGGACGCATGATCTCCGAGACGCGGTGTGCCTGGACCCGCGCGAAGACGAGGCGGACCAGGCGCCTGTCGTGCAGCAGGCCCGCGCGCACGCCCATGTCGGCGAACCGCTCGGTGGGCTGCGCGGCCACGATCTCGGACACGCCGTCGGCGATCGCGGCGAACACCGCTTGCTCGTCCGTCGAACCATGGGGGGCCGCGTCGCGTATCGCACCGACGATCCGGCCGAGCGCCGTCCGGAGGAGATCGGCGAGAACCCCCCACATCAGCGCGCGCTGGTGATCGCTCAGAGGGCCGCCGCCCCCCTGCATCGAGCGGGCGACATCCTCCATCAGCCGGTCGATGCGAGCGGCGTCGCGTTCGACCGAACGTGCCAGATCGAAGGACGTGTGATTCACGACAGCGTTTCCCGACTCCCGCTGGATGCCGGGCGGCTGCCTGCCGCCCGATCGCCGTCGCCCCGCTCCCCCTCGGGACGACGACACGGTCGATGCCGCTCCGGTGGACGAAGCGCCGTGCCACCGGCCGGACCGAGCCGCCGGCAGCCTCGCACGGCACCACCCCGCTTGCGAGGCGGAAACCGCTGCGCAGTGAGCCTAAACACATCGGCTGGTTGCGCATATCACGGCGCGCACCCGCGACATTCTGCCACAGGCCGCAAGGCAATGGGGCCCGCGGCGGTCGCCGCGGGCCCCATCCGGCCGTCTCGTACGGGGCCGCGGCCGGTCAGCTGCCGACTTCGCCGCTGATCACCTCGCCGAAGAGTTCCCACTGGCTGTCCTTGAAACGGGCCAGCTGCATCTGCTCGATCGGGAAGAAGTCCTTGGGACCGGTGTTGAGCATGATACCGGGCAGCATCATGCCGAGTTTCAGGTCCTTGATGGATGCCGCCTGCTTCATGACGTTCTCGCGCGTCAGGTCGTCACCGGCCTGCTTCAGCACATGCACCATGGTCTGCGCGGCGAGATATCCGAACACCGTGAAGGTGCTGCTCTTGTCGCCGTCCGGATAGTACTTGTCCATGAAGGCGGACCACTCCTTCCATGCCGCGTCGTCCTTCCACTGCGGATCGGTCGGATCCTTGTGGTAGAAGGCGGTCAGCAGGCCCTGGGCGTGTTCGAGTCCGGCGGGCTTCAGCACGGCGCCCGGCGAGTTCGAGACGTTGTTGAGGATCTGGAGCGGCTTCCAGCCGATCTCTCCCGCCTTCTTGATCGCCTGTGCTGCGAATTTCGGCGTCGTGATGTTGTAGAAGACGTCCGCGCCCGAGGATTTCAGGTTGACGACCTGGGAGTCGATCGTTGGATCGCTGGTCTCGTAGGAATATTCGGCGACGATCATCGATTTCGCCTTGTCGCCGAGGCCGTCCTTCAGCCCCTTCACATAGTCCTTACCGTAGTCGTCGTTCTGGAAGAGGATGCCGATCTTCGCGTCCGGCTTGTTCTTCAGCAGGTATGCCGCGTAGATGCGCCCCTCGCTCTGGTAGTTCGGCTGCCACCCCATCGTCCACGGGAACTTCTCCGGGTCGCCCCACTTGGTGGCCCCCGTCGCGACGAAGAGCTGCGGCACCTTCTTCGCGTTCATGTATTTGTGGATGGCCGAGTTAGGCGGGGTGCCCAGGCCCTGGAAGACGAGCAGGGCCTCGTCGCTCTCGACGAGCTTGCGCGTCTGCTCGACGGTCTTCGGCGGGCTGTAGCCGTCGTCGTAGGAGATGAAGTCGATCTTGCGGCCGTTGACGCCGCCCTCCTCGTTGACCTTCTTGAAGTAGGCGTCGATCGTCTTGCCGATCGTACCGTACGCCGACGCCGGGCCGCTGTAGGGACTGGTGTTGCCGATCTTGATCTCGGTGTCGGTGACACCGGGGCCGTACTTCTTGTCCGCGGCCGAAGCCCCGGCCGCGACCAGCCCTCCCAGTGACAGCGCCAGCGCGATCGCCGCCGCCGTGGTCGTCAGTCTCGCCATCTTCGCCATCGTTTCCTCCTCCGATGCTCCCGTTGTCGCCCTTCGGCCGCCCGGCCGCGGGCTTCTTCTTCAGCCGCGGCGCATGAGACGGTGCGCCACGAGACGCGCGAGGCCGGCCGCTCCGGTCGGCATCACATAGATGACGAGGATCAGCAGCACCCCGTAGATCGCCCAGGTCAGGCCCTTCACATCCTCGGCGATCGATTCGGAGATGTTCGGCATGAACAGAACGAACAGGCCGCCGAAGATCGCGCCGGGGATCGAGCCGACGCCGCCGACGACGAGGCCGACCAGGAAGGTGATCGCCAGCAGGAAGGTGAAGCTGTCCGGTGCGACGAACTGCACGACGATGGCGCCGAGCGCGCCGGCGACGCCGGTGTAGAGCGCGCTGACGCCGAAGGTCAGCGATTTGTACATGGCGGTGTCGATGCCCATGGACTTGGCCGCGATCGGGTTGTCGCGGATCGCCATCATCGCCCGCCCTGTGCGGCTGCGGATGAGGCAGGCCGCGCAGGTGAACAGGACCGCGACGACGAACAGCGTGAAGAAGTAGAGCCACTGGTCGGGCGACAGCGGCAGCCCGAACGGCGCGTCCGGCTTCAGGATGACGATGCCCTGGACGCCGCCGGTGAACTCCTCGATCGGTGTGAACTTCAGCAGCTGCGGCGTCGCCACGGCGAGCGCGAAGGTCGCGAGCGCGAGATAGAGCCCCTCCAGGCGCAAGGCCGGCAGGCCGAACAGGAAGCCCACGATCAGGCAGATGACGCCCGCCGGCGGCAGGGTCGCCCAGTAGGGCACCTCGTAGCGGTCCATCAGGATCGCCGCCGTGTAGGCGCCGATCGCGTAGAAGGCGCTGTGGCCGAGCGAGAACTGGCCGTTGAAGCCGGTCAGCAGGTTCAGCCCCAGGATCGCGATGGCGTAGACCAGCGCCTGGGTCAGCTGGAAGACGGTGAAGTTCTTCACGAAGAAGGGCAGTGCGACGGCGACGGCGACGCCGAGCACCAGCCAGGCGAGCCGCCAGCCGCCGACCGATATGCCGGCGAACTGGCCCGTCGGGCCGAGGCGCCGCGGCTGGTGATCCACCGTTTCGGCGGGATGGGTCGTGTCGGTCCGGATCGTCATACCCGCGTCACCGTCCTGCGTCCGAAGAGCCCGCTCGGCCTGATCATCAGCACGCCGACGATCAGGATCAGGGCGATGGTGAGCCGCAGCTCGCTGCCGAAATAGGGGATGAAGGTGCCGGCGATGTTTTCCACGACACCCACGGCGAACCCGCCGACGACGGCGCCGCCGGGGCTGTTCAGGCCGCCGACGACGGCACCCGCGAAGCCGTAGAGGATGATGCCCAGCATCATGTTCGGCTCGAGGAAGACGACCGGGGCGATCATCATGCCGGCCACCGCGCCGATCGCCGCCGCCATGCCCCAGCCGAGCGCCACCATCCAGCCGACGCGCACGCCGACGAGGCGCGCCGATTCCGGGTTCTGCGCGGCCGCGCGCATCGCCAGTCCGACCGACGTGAAGCGGAAGAACATGAAGAGCAGGCCGAGCAGGACCAGCGTGACGAGGATCATTCCCGTCTGGTGCGCGCCGACGAAGGTGCCGAGATGCAGCCATTCCGGGAACGGGCTGGGGAACACCTTGATGGTGAACTCCCAGAAGAAGCCGGCGAGGCTGTTGAAGATCGAGAACAGCGCGATGAAGACCACGACGTGGCTCAGCACCGGCGCGTTCTGGATCGGCTTGAAGACGATCCGCTCGACCAGCACGCCGCCGGCGAACGATATCGCGATGGTGAGGAAGAACGCCGCCCAGTAGGGCAGGCCCCAGTGGATCAGCTGCCAGGCGATGAAGGTGGAGAACATCGCCATCTCGCCCTGGGCGAAATTGAAGTGGTCGATCGCCTGGTAGATCATGACCACCGCGAGCGCCATGCAGGCATAGATCCCGCCCGTGGCGAGACCGGCGAGGACCTGGTGGAGAAGAAGATCCATCGCGTCAGTACCCCAGGTAGGAGCGACGGACGTTTTCGTCCTCGCTGATGTCCGCCGCCGGGCCGGACATCACGACGCGCCCCGTCTCGAGCAGGTAGGCGTGATCGGCGAGTTCGAGCGCCAGCGACGCGTTCTGCTCGACGAGCAGCATCGACACGCGGCTCTCGCGGTTGATCGTCTTCAGGATGCCGAAGAGCTCGCGGACGATCAGCGGCGCCAGGCCGAAGGACGGCTCGTCGAGCAGCATCAGACGGGGGCGCAGCATGAGCGCCCGCCCGACCGCCAGCATCTGCTGCTCGCCGCCGGACAGCGTGCCGGCCTGCTGGGTGCGGCGCTCCTTCAGCCGCGGGAAGTGGCCGTAGACGCGGTCGATGTCGTCCAGCACCTCGCGGCCGCCGCCGCGGGTGATCGCGCCCAGGCGCAGATTTTCCTCGACGGTCAGCCGCACGAAGGTGCCGCGACCCTCCGGCACGTGGGCGATGCCGAGGCGGACGATGTCTTCGGTCGCGCGGCCGCGGATCGGCTTGCCGTCGAAGCGGATTTCACCGGCCGTGCGGATCATGCCGCAGACGGCGCGCAGCGTCGTCGTCTTGCCGGCGCCGTTGGCACCCAGGATGGTGGTGACCGAGCCTTCGTGGAGGTCGAAGTCCAGCCCGTGCAGCGCCCGCGTCTGGCCGTAGAAGGCCTCCAGGCCACGTGTCTCCAGCAGCGCCGTCATCCGCCTTCGGTCCCGAGATAGGCGCGGATCACGTCCTCGTTGCGCTGGATCTCCGCCGGCGTGCCCTGGGCGATCTTGCGGCCGAAGTCGAGTGCCACGACCCGGTCGGACACGGCCATCACCAGGCTCATGTGATGCTCGACCAAAAGGACGGTGACGCCGCGGTCGTCGCGGATCTGCCGGATCAGGCGGCCGAGCTCATCGACCTCCTCGTGGTTCAGGCCGCCGGCGGGCTCGTCGAGGAGCAGGAGGCGCGGCCGGCTGGTCAGCGCGCGGGCCAGTTCGACACGCTTCTGGGTGCCGAACGGCAGGCCCGCCACCGGCAGATGCGCCACGTCCTGGAGATCCAGATAGTCGATCGCTTCCCAGGCGGCCGTCTCGAGGGCGCGGTTGGCCCGCCGCGACCAGGGGAGGGCGAGTGCATCGCTGAAAAAGTCGCCGCGGGTCCGGGTGTGCCCGCCGATCATCACGTTCTGCAGCACCGTGAGGGTGCGGAACAACGCTACGTTCTGGAATGTACGGCCGATGCCGGCCTCGGCCATGCGGTGCGGCGCGCGCTGCAGGATCGGCTGGCCGTCGAAGACGATGCTGCCCTCGTTCGGCGTATAGAGCCGCGAGAGGCAGTTGAACATCGTCGTCTTGCCGGCACCGTTCGGGCCGATCAGCCCGAGCACCTCGTGCTCCATGATCTCGAAGGAGACCTTGTCGAGGGCGACGATGCCGCCGAAACGGACGACTACGCCGCGCACTTCCAGCAGGGTCGGCCGCGCCGCGGCGGCCGGAGATGCTCTCAGCGGTTGAACCGTACCCATCGCTTCATCCCCATGTCGCCGAAGTCAGGACGGGCGGGGGGATGGGCGCACTGCGCGCGCAATCGGTGGACCATGGTCTCTCCCTGAAACCCCGCGTTGCGGGAATGCCCGATCTGTCAGCCGGACTTATGACGTCATAGTGACGGGGAGGCGTGCGGCCCGCAACAGGGTTCGCGCGGTGTTACCGAGTGTTCATGCGAGCCGCTCGCGGCCGTATTGACACTCATTCGCAGATGGCTTATCGCTCGATCCACGTTCGGACTGCCTTCCGGTTTCCCCCTCCCGACGGAGCCCGCGTTGTACGTCTGCATCTGCAATGCGCTGAACGAGCGCAAGGTGAAGGAGGCGATCGCCTCCTGCCCGGGCTCCGTGTCACGGATCTACAAGCATCACGGTTGTGTGCCGCAATGCGGCAAATGCGTGCCGGTGCTCCGCGACATGGTGCGGGAGTGCGGGTCGCCACTGACGCCGGAGCCGCTGCCGGCTCTTTAGGCCAGGGCGGCGCGCTCTAGACCAGGGCGGCGCGCTTTAGAGCAGGGCGGCGCCCCGGCGCAGCGCCTTCAGCCGGCGCGGCGCGAGACGTTGAAGCGGAAGTGGAACACGTCGCCGTCCTGGACGACGTAGTCGCGGCCTTCCTGCCGCATCTTGCCGGCGTCCTTCGCACCCTGCTCGCCCTTGCACGCCACGAAGTCGGCGTAGGCGATGGTTTCGGCGCAGATGAACCCGTGCTCGAAATCGGTGTGGATTACGCCGGCCGCCTGCGGCGCCTTGCTGCCCCGGGTGAGGGTCCAGGCCCTTGCTTCCTTGGGGCCGACGGTGAAGAAGGTCAGCAGGCCCAGCAGATCGTGACCGGCGCGGATGACGCGGTTGAGGCCGGGCTCGGTGAGGTCCAGGCTTTCCAGGAACTCCTGCTTGTCGGCCGGATCTGCGAGGAGGGAGACCTCGGCCTCGATGGCCGCGGAGATCACGACGTGCGCCGCGCCCTCGGCGGCCGCCTTCTCGGCGACTCGCGCCGACAGGGCGTTGCCGGATGCAGCGGATCCTTCCTCGACGTTGCAGACGTAGAGCACGGGCTTCGCCGTCATCAGCTGCAGCTGGTCGACGCGGGGCTGAAGCAGCGGGTCCACCTTCACGGTGCGGGCCGGGCGGCCGTCGCGCAGCGCAGCCAGAATCGGCTCCATCACCGCGACCTGCTCCTTGGCCTCGCGATCGGCTCCGCGCGCCCGCTTGACCGCCTGGTCGTAGCGCCGCTCGATGCTGTCCAGGTCGGCGAGCATCAGTTCGGTCTCGACCGTCTCGGCGTCGCGGATCGGATCGATCGAGCCCTCGACGTGGGTGACTTCGCCGCCGTCGAAGCAGCGAAGCACGTGCGCAATGGCGTCGACCTCGCGGATGTTCGCCAGGAACTGGTTGCCGAGGCCTTCGCCGCGGCTCGCGCCGCGCACGAGGCCGGCGATGTCGACGAATTCCAGCTGTGTCGGGATGATCTTCGCCGACTTGGCGATGGCGGCCAGGGCATCGAGGCGCGGATCGGGGACGGACACCCGGCCGACGTTCGGCTCGATCGTGCAGAAGGGATAGTTCGCCGCTTCCGCCGCCGCCGTCGCGGTCAGTGCGTTGAAGAGCGTCGACTTGCCGACGTTCGGCAGGCCGACGATGCCACAGTTGAAGCCCATCGTGTCCGACTCCCGGCTGGTCTTCGCCGCTAGCGCGGCTGCTGCGTGAGCAGGGCCACGCGGTTCATGAAATTGGACGTGTCGCCCGCCGCCATCAGCGGCGCGGCATCGGCAATCGCGTCGAGCAGATCATCGAGCCAGGCCGCGTCCGCCTTGGCGAAGTCGTTCAGCACCCAGCCGGTCACCCGGTCGGGATGGCCCGGATGGCCGATGCCGATCCGCACCCGCCAATAGTCGTTGCCGAGATGGGCGTCGATGCTACGCAGGCCGTTGTGTCCCGCCGCACCGCCGCCCTGTTTCACCCGCACCTTGCCCGGCGCCAGATCCAGCTCGTCGTGCATCGCCACCACGTCCGGCGGCGTCAGCTTGTAGAAGCGTGCCGCGGCACCAACCGAACGTCCGGACTCGTTCATGTAGGTCAGCGGCTTCAGCAGGGCGACGCGCTCGTTGCCGAGCCGGCCTTCGCTGACTTCGCCCTGGAACCGCTGCCTGAACGGCGGGAAACCATGGCGCGATGCGATCGCGTCCATGGCGAGAAACCCGACATTGTGGCGATGACGCGCGTATTTCGGACCGGGATTGCCGAGGCCGACGAACAGGCGCATCGCAGCCGACTGCTATTCCTGCTCGCTCTCGTTCTCGATCTCCGCGGCTCTCGCTTCCGCGGCATCGGCCTCGGCTTCCGCCTCCTCGTTCACGACGGTTGGCGCCGCGATCGTGGCGACGGTAAAGTCGCGGTCGAGAATCGTCGACGTGACACCCGACGGAAGCGTCGTCGCGCTGATGTGGATGCTGTCGCCGATCTGCAGGCCCGTCAGGTCGAAATCGACCGACTCCGGGATCTTGTCCGGATCGCAGAGCAGCTCGACCTCATGGCGCACGATGTTCAGCATGCCGCCGCGCTTGAGGCCGGGGGATTGCTCTTCATTGAGGAAGTGGACCGGCACCTCGACGGTGATCTTCTCGCCGGCGCGCACGCGCTTGAAGTCGATGTGCAGCGGCTTGTCGGAGACCGGATGGACCTGGAGGTCCTGCGCCACGACGCGGATCGCCTTGCCGTCGACGTTCAGGCTCCAGAGGTGGCTGAAGAAGCCGCCCTTGTTCATGAGCCGGACGAGCGCGCGCTCCTCGACGGTGATCATCATGGGCTCGCCGTCGCCGCCATAGACGATGCCGGGGACGCGGCCTTCGCGTCGGGCGACCCGCGCCGTGCTGGTGCCGGCGGTCCCCTTGACCGCGGCTTCGATGGTGACGACTTCGCTCATTCTTCCCTACTCCTCAGGCACCGCGCCTTCGCGCGGCGCTCATATGGTCCAAAGCGTCCGATTTCGCCAGTCCCAAGCCGTCGAAGGCGTTCGGAACGGCGCCGGACGCTGCTTGCTTCAGTCGAAAAGGCTGGAGACCGAGCGCTCCTCGGAGGTCCGGCGCATCGCCTCGCCGAGCAGCGGCGCGATCGTCAGCTGCCGCAGGTTGCTCGCGACGCGCACGGCCTCAGTCGCCTGGATGCTGTCCGTCGTCACCAGCAGTTCGATCGGCGACGAGGCGACCCGCGCGACGGCGCCGCCCGACAGCACGCCATGCGTGACGTAGGCCGAAACCGCGGTCGCACCCGCCTCGCGCAGCGCGACCGCCGCGTTGCAGAGGGTGCCAGCGGAATCGACGATGTCGTCGATCAGGATGCAGCGCCGGCCTTCGACGTCGCCGATGATGTGCATCACCTCGGACACGCCGGCGCGCTCGCGCCGCTTGTCGATGATGGCGAGTTCGCATTCCAGGCGCTTGGCGACGGCGCGGGCGCGGACGACACCGCCGACGTCCGGCGAGACGATGACGAGATCGTCGCCGTCGTACCGCTCCTTGATGTCGCGCACGAAGACCGGCGCCGAATAGAGATTGTCCGTCGGGATGTCGAAGAAGCCCTGGATCTGGCCGGCATGGAGGTCGAGGGTCAGAACGCGGTCGGCACCGGCGACGGTGATCAGGTTCGCGACCAGCTTGGCCGAGATCGGCGTGCGGCCGCCGGTCTTACGGTCCTGGCGGGCATAACCGTAATAGGGAATCACCGCGGTCACGCGGCGCGCCGAGGCTCGCCGCAGCGCGTCGAGCGTGACCAGCAGTTCCATCAGATTGTCGTTCGCCGGATAGGACGTCGACTGAACGACGAACACGTCCTCGCCGCGCACGTTCTCCTCGATCTCGACGAAGACCTCCATGTCGGAGAACCGACGGATCGTCGCCGCGGTCAGCGGGAGGTTCAGATAGGCGCTGATCGTCGCGGCGAGCGGACGATTGCTGTTTCCGGCAAGGATCTTCATCGCGGTCCCTAATCGACGCCGCCGGCCCCAAAAGAAAAAACGCCGCGCGAGGCGGGCATAGGGCTTCTGCGACCTGCAGCTCATGGGATGTCGCGGTGCGGGCGGCCCCCGAACCGAGCGGGCGCAAAATAGCAACGCGACCTTGACCTGTAAACCGGCTTAGCGCGGAGGTGTTCCGCCCGCCTGCTGCGGCGGCAGATCCTGGCGGACGAGCCGGGCGATTCCATCGGCTGCGTTGGTCGCCACGATGGGTGCCACCGGCGTCCAGGTGCTGGCCGTCGCGCCGCGCGGAACCGTGTTCGACTGGGATACGACGCCCAGTTCGCGACCGTCCGGCCAGCGCACCTGCCAACTGATCGAGACCTTCTCCTGGGCGTTGCCGACGGGCTCGACGAGCACGTCGCCGAACACGATCAGCCCGTTCGCGTCCAATCCCTCTGCCACGCGCAGTCCGTGTCCCCGCAGCGCCTGACGCAGCGCATCGGCGAGGACGTCGCGGCCGTCGCTCGGCGCGCCTTCGACCGGCAGGACCGAGACGGCGGGAATCTCGGACCGCGTCGCCGACGCGCGCGTCAGGGGGCGTCGCCCGGCACCGGCGAGCGCGTCGTTGACCTGGCGCACGATGTTGGAGAGGGCGCCGGGATTGTCCTGGCCGACCCGGCCGGGCGTGAGCGCGGCGGTGCCGGTGAAGGTGTCGAGTTCGCGCCCGTCCGGCGCGGTCAGGGTCCAGGCGATGAAGGCGGGCGTGCCGGCGTCGCGCGACGGGACGTCGGCCTGTCCGAGCAGTGTCGCCTGCGCGCGCCCGGCCGCCGTGGTGGTCGCCGGTATGCCCTGGGCCTGCAGCGCGCCGGTGACGGCGGTGCGCAATTCCTCGCCGAGCGCGTCCGGCAGGCCCTGGACGGGCGCCACCATCACGCCGGCGGCGGCTGGGACGGCGGCGAGGGCCTTGTCCTCCATCGTCGCGAAGACGCGCGGCGTGGGCTCGCAGGCGGCCAGGGCCAGCAGACAGAGAAGCGCGAGGATGGAGCCTGCGATGCGCATCAGAGCAGGACGCAGCTCGCCAGGGCGCCGAGCGTCAGGAACGCGAAGAAGAGGATGAGGTGCGGCATGCCGTCCTCGCCTAACCGTCCAGCACGATCGCCGAGACGCCGCGCCCATAGTCGGGCTCGCCGCGCAGGCAGGAGCGCCGATAGCTGAAGAAACGGGTCTCGTCGGCGCAGGTGTCGGCCGTCACCACGTCGACGCCCGCGAGCCCGAGGCGGTCGAGGCGTTCGCCGACATAGTTCGGCAGGTCGAACATGAAGTGTCCGGGCTTGGCCGAGGCGCCGAAGAAGCGGGCGTTCGACGGATCGGTGGCGACGAAGCGGGCGCGGAACTCCGGGCCCACCTCGTAGGAGGCCGGACCGATGGCCGGACCGACCACCGCGCGGATGCGGTCGCGCCGCGCGCCAAGGCCGCACATCGCGGCGACGGTCGCCTCGACGATCCCGCCGAGCGCGCCCTTCCAGCCGGCATGGGCGGCGGCGACGATCCCGGCGTCGGGTTCGGCGAACAGCACGGGGGCGCAGTCGGCGGCGAGCGCACCGACGGCGACGCCGGGCGTCGCGGTCACGAGCCCGTCGACGCTCGGGGCATCGCCCGGCGCCCAGGGACGGTCGACGACCAGAACCCTGTCGCTGTGCACCTGATAGGCGGTGGTGAGGGCGTCGCGCGGCGCGCCGAGGCGGTCGGCGACCCGCCGGCGGTTCTCGATGACCGCATCGCGGTCGTCGTCGGACCCTAGTCCGCAGTTCAGCGAGCCGTAGAGGCCCTCGCTGACGCCGCCGTCGCGGGTGAAGAACCCGTGACGCACGCGCGGGCTGCCGGAGAGCAGATCGACAGAGATCACTGAGCCTCGCCTCCCTCGACGCGCGTGCCGGCGTCGGTCGCAGTCGTCTCGAACCCTGCGGGCACCGTCTGGGCCGGGGCGGTGATCGCCAAGGCCTTGAACAAGGTGCCCATCTCCGCCGGGGCGATCAAGCGGCTGCATGCCCGCTCGATTTCCGCCACCTTGGCGGGTGCCGCCCGGCCCAGCGCCGCCGCACGGGTCTCTATGCCGAGGCGCCGCAGAAACAATCCCTGGTCGACCGGTCCGAAGACCGCGGCACCGGCGTCGCGGGCGGCGCGGGCGATCGGCTCGAAATCGACGTGCGCGGTGATGTCCGCCTCGCCCGGCGCCTCGAGGACCGGCACGAAGCGGTGCCGCCGGACCGCCTGGAGCGTCTCGCCGGCGGCGCTGCGGGCGTGGCCGTAGTCGACGATCAGCGCGGCGCCGCCGGCGCCCGTCACCCGGCGGGCGATCTCGCCCGCGACCGCGATGGCCGGCGGGCACAGTTCCGCCACGGCGCCCGGCGCGGCGGACGCCACGGCTGGCGGCAGCGCCTCGGCCAGGGGCGCGCGGCCCGGGCCGACCGCGAACCGGAAGCCCCCGTCGGCCCAGTCGAGGAGCCTTTCGTGCCAGCCCGCCGGCATCCGCACGAACTGCCGGATCGGCAGGGCGTCGAAGAACTCGTTGGCGACCAGCAGCGTCGGTCCGTCGGGCACGTCGTCGAGCCGGTCGTGCCAGTGCAGCGGGACACCGGACGGTGCGAGGCGGGCGCGCTGCGCCTTGCGCAGGGCCGGGCTGGTCTCGACCAGGTGGACACGCAGCCCGTTCAGCAAGCCGGGCAGGCCGCGCACCGCGCGCAGCGCGTCCGCCATCAGCGTGCCGCGGCCGGGTCCGAGTTCGACCAGCAGGGTTTCCGGCGGGCAGCCCATTGCCTGCCAGCGTTCGGCGCACCACAGGCCGATCAACTCGCCGAACATCTGGCTGATTTCCGGCGCCGTCACGAAATCGCCGCCCGCGCCGAACGGGTCGCGCCGCATGTAATAGCCGTGGCGGGGATGGCCGAGCGCCTCCGCCATGAACGCGGCGACCGTCATCGGCCCCTGCTGCTCGATGCGCCGCCGCAGCAGGTCTGCGAGCGGCGTCGTCACCCGGCGACCCGTTCCCCGGCGATCCTTTCCCCAGACACCGGCGGGCGC
>Ga0114915_1000265_pt1 | contig 24694 bp, 6 predicted proteins | sample MalvirAntarct_55_FD_87288 | JGI IMG/M metagenome (GOLD analysis project Ga0114915, IMG submission 87288) | Marine viral communities from the Global Malaspina Expedition - Malaspina viral metaG Antarct_55 | ecosystem: Environmental > Aquatic > Marine > Oceanic | place: South Georgia Island...
CTAGGTGTAATAGCATTTACGTTTGCTCCAGGATTGTTTGCGTCTACATAATTAGGATCGTCTATTCTTACTCCGTTTTTATAAAGGTTATATACAATGCCTGTTGCAAGAGGAGCACTTAATGTTACTGCAATTGTAGAACCATCTGCTGTAAATACTTCATCTTCAAACGTGTTATCATACGCATCCCATGTATCAGTATACCAGCCTGTTGTATCAAATCCGCTTGGACCGTCGAAATCAAAGCTTCGTACTTCAACACCACCATAGTCAATGCCTGACATTAGCTGTGCTAAATCATTACCATACATACCTGCTATTGGTTTATACGCAAGCTGAGTTCTGTCTTCTGCATTTAACATACTTAATGGTATGTTGTAGTCTATTTTTACAACTGCATTTAGTTTTGGCGGTGTTACAAATGTAATTTTACCTTGCTCTCTAGTATAAGACTTTGTAATATCTTCAATATTTGCAAAAGTATATTTGCTACGTAGTTGTAATATACTATCAACATAAACACTTACTTTAGTAATGTTAAGATCCATTGGCCATTCTAGGAAGAATCTTGTTTCAAATCCTGTACCAGCAGATGTTTGTGACTTAACTAAAGAACTAAACGTAAATTGTCCACTAGTTCTGTCAAACTTAATTTTAACACTTGGACTTCTTACTAATCCTTTACCTAATACTGCTGTTGCCTTTGTTGCTGTACTTCCAGATACTTGTGATCCTGAAATAGTAACAGTAGGCGCACTAGTATATCCACTGCCTGGATTAGTTACTTTAATTTTAGTAACTTTTCCGTAGCCTAAATATGCTTTAGCAATTGCGCCGCTTCCGCCACCGCCTGATAATAATACTGTTGGTTCGTATGTATATCCTGTACCAGCATCGCCAATTTTAATTTCAGTTATTTGGTATCCGTGATTGTCTTTCCAATTTTTACGTGGATATGCTGTTGTGTTAAGATTTTGATCAGTAATTATGTTATCAACAATCTTTGCTCCGCTTGCATTAATTTTCTTAGTCGGCTTATCATACTGTGGTTGTAAATCAAAGTCACTAATAGAACTATTAGTAGGTTCTAGACCAGCATAGTCACTAACAAATTCTCTTATCTTTGTTGAGTAAGGTTTAAACTCTTCAACAAAGTCTTGATAGCTTGCTAAGTTATCATTATTAAATGTTAAGTCCTGTGTACTTAACGTGCCTCTGTTATGCTTAGATTTTACAAAACTAGTTTTAAACATCCAATCCACTGATTGCTGTTCTGACATTACATATCGCAACGATGCCATAAACAATTGGTTATATTCTACAGATAAATTACCTATAAAAATATTATCTCTAACTGCTTCTAGTATAGTTCTTAATTCAATGCTTGGATTATTGTCATAAAAATTACTATCAAAGCTGCGGTTATCAAATCCTACAGTATTCTTTGAATAGTCGTACAATGTATCTTTAAATTGTATTGTTCCGTTTTGACGTCCAATTGTGTTATAGTTAACTGTATAATCTTCAGTATCTACTGCGTCTATTTTTTGCAATAATAGCCAGCCGCCAGTTCCAACTGTTTCAATTTTTACAATATGCCCAATACTATTATCTAAACTTGGTAGTTGATATGATCCAGCAATAGTGTCGTTAATATTTGTGAACTGATTGAATCCAGCAGCATACCAATCAATATAGTTCCAATATAATCCTGTGTTATAGCTTTGTAGTTTTCTTCTATACCAAGTAGTACCGTTCCAGGAATATAATGCCCATTTGTTTTGGATAGTTTCGTCTGCTGTTACTAGAACCGTTACTGGTCTAACTGTAATACTAGTACTACTATTATATAATTTTCCACTGTTGACAATAGTAACTGATGTTATTTGACCTAACGTATTAATAGCAATATCAAATTCAGCATCAGTGCCAGTACCGTTAATCTTAAAAGTAGGCGCAACTTTATAGCCGCGGCCTGTGTTAGTAATATCAACTCTAGCAATTCTGCCGTTTGTAATTACCGGTGTTAATACAGCAGAAGTAAGTTTATTTGTACTTACATATGTAAGTTCTGCTACTGTGTTTGTCGTTAAATCATATTGCTTTGACAATAATGTAGGCGTTGTATCTTTCTTTGTTAACGCTGTAAGATTATATTCATCAACTATAAGATGTTCAGATAATCTTAAATTTATTCTTTCAATAGTTTGCTTTAGTGCTTCAAACCTATTAACAAACATACTTTGTCTTGGACGATTTTGTACACCGTATCGGTTTCTTATTGTTATAGCAGGATCTGGAACAGTTCTATTATTGCTGTCAAATCCAACTAAGCTGTCAAACCACTTACGCTCAATATCAGCATCTGGCTTACTTGTGCTTAATCCATCTGATATTAATTTGTACTGGCTATGCAAGTTTTGTGTTTTCTTAGGACCTGTTGAGTATTTAATATTCAACACTAAGTCATCGTTATCAACAAATGTGTCAAAGTTATTAAGAACAAATTTATTTTTAGAAAGTAAACTTAGGAATGGATATCCTTGCGTTCTTGGATTTTCAATTAATGCTGCAATATCACTAATACTTAATCTTCTATTTTCTATTATAGGAACAGTAACTTTGTTAACAACCCAGAAGTAATATAAATTACTAAACGTTTGACTAACTTCGTCATAAATTATTTTAGTCGAAAACTTATTATCACCAAATAAACTTGTTCCACTAATACTTGCCGAAAGTCCATTAGGTGTATCAGCTACACTATCCCAAATACTCGGAATAAAAGTACTTTCAACCCATTCAAATATATCTATTCTTGCTCCTGGAATTAGTTTATTCCATGTATTTTTTTGGAACGTTGTTGAACCTTGGTATGCATGTGCAAACTTAGCAGCACTAATATTCCACCAAACTTGACCAACATGAGCTTCGCTCCATGCTCTATTAGGATCAACTGTGTTATCAGCAGTTGCTCCTGTGTTATATACAGCAGGATCATACGGCGTTTTAAATGTAATTTCTTGGTCAGCTGGTCCTGCAATTTTACCTTGTATTGGATCAATGTAATCAATATAACTTACAATGCTATTTTTTCGTTTATCATATAAAAATGCTCCGCGAATATTATCTACGTCAACTGGTGTTATTCCTTCATTAACAACACTCCATGCAAATGTAGTTGCATTTTTTCTAAAGTCAACTAATGCACCCTTATATCCAGCAAAGTCTGTATTGCCTGCGCCACTAACTGCACCTACAAGCTGATCTGGCATGCCGATATAAACATGATTGCCATTAGTGTAAATATTTTCTCCGAATGTAGTCTGTGTTAGCGGATATGTAAATTGCTCTGAGAATATTAAAGTACTCTTAATGGCCTCATAAACGTACACAGCGCCTTTATCAAGTCTAACATTTCTAAAGTTTGTAAACAAGTTATCAAACGTAGTTGCTGTATCGTCTGTTGCAGTAAATGCACTAATGTCAAACGTAGTTGGTATTGTTTGATCGCCATTTAAACTAGATACAACTAAGTTATCAGTTCCGTATGATAGTCCAAAGCCAAAGCCTTCGCTTTCTTCGTTGTTTGGCGGTGTAAGTGTTTGAGTTAATGTAAATGTGCCTGCTGTTTGTGTGTATACATAAACAATACCTTGATTAGCTTTAGAAGTGTCGTTTAGCATTGAGCTTACTGCAATTTGTGTTCCTTCTGGATTTAAACTAACTTTGTCAGCCCAGCCTGTTACATCATTAGGAGCAGATATTGTTTGTGATAACGTATACTTATTGCCCGACAGGCGGTATATTACAAGTTGCATAGTTGCTGTACTTGTAGTATCAACTTGTTGACTTGTTACTACAAGTACTTGTGCATCTGAGCTAACATCAAAGCTTTTACTAAACTCTACTATGTTTTCCATAGGATCAAATACTGATTCATTATAAAATGCATTTGCTGTTAAGTTTGGCAAGTACCCTAAGTAATCAATATTAGTACTTACAGCAGCCCATGATGCGTTTGCAGCACTAGGTACTGCTGCGTTAACTGCTATGTTAGTTTTTGCTTCCCATAATGTATTGTTTTGTATAACTACACTGCCTAATATATAAGAGTATGTATTATCAAATGCGCCTCTGTAGTTAGAATCTTTTGCTTGTTTCCAACTAATATTACTCCAATAAATTGGATCAACAATAACATTTTGTGTTGCAGTAGTTGCTTTAAGGCAAATATAATAGCCGTCTTTGTATATTACAATATCGCCTACTGCAAAGGCTGTTAATTTATACTCGCCTTTGAAGCTGTCAGTTGCTTTAGTACCATGCTGGAATATTTCAATTGAACCAGGATCTACTCTACGTCCAAAGGAAACATCATCTCCTAAAGATGCAACACTATCACTTCCAACTAGCAGTGTATAGTAATTACCTGATTGTACTATTGCAACCTGAGATCCAAAGTTTCGGTTTGCTGCTCTATGTTCTGATATTATTGTATTATCATATCTATAGCTGCCGTTTGCTAATCTTCTATAAATTGCATACGCGCCTTCGTCATCAAACGTCCCTGCTGTTCCTAATGCATCTGCTGGAATATTATAAATTTGTGTATAATCTTTGTTTAAGCTAAATGGTGGGTTTGCTAATCGTTGTATTCCAGATTCTACTGTTTCATCAAAGAACCAATATTCTTCGTCAACAATTGTTGGTGTTGCAGAAATATCAAAGTTACTTGAATGTTGTAACACAATCAACTTACCAATTAGTGCAGTACCTAATGCAATACTATTGTTTGAATCTGTTACTGTTCCAATAGTACGCGAAACATCACTAGCTCCACGTAGTGTAGTGTTTGCTCTACGTCGAATTCCAAAACGTCCAATATTTGATAGTTCAGACCATGTTCCTGTGGAGCCGTCTGTGTTTGCAACAATTTTTAGATATACTTTAACTTGAGTAAAGTTACGTTGTATAAACATAACTTCTGCACTACTGGTTGTAATATTAGTTACTGCTAGGCCACCTTGGCCATCGCGTGGTGTTTGGATGTCTTCAATTATATCACCAACCCGAGGTTCAAATGCAAATCCTTGGAAGTCAAATTCAGTTAGTTTAAAGTCAATATAGCCGTCCCACAAGTCAACAACTGTTTGTGCTTTGTTTAGTATTTCGTATGTAAGTCCTGCTCCTGCAAGATCAATTACTCTGTCGCTAAGATTGTATAATCTAAATTGCTGTACATCAGCTATAGATAAGTTATCTGTAAATGACTTAGCTCCACGTACTACAAATGTATTACTAGGAAGATCTCTCTCAACTCCGTCAGCTCCGTCAGCTAATGCTGTGTCGCCTCTATAAGATAATTGAGCAATATAACTAGCCTGGTTTTTCTTAGTTACATATACACCAATTGTTCCAACTGTGTTTTGGATATTAGAGTATACATTTAATGCGCGGGCTGAGCCTGCTACTTTAATATCAGCATAAACTAAACCACGACCTTGGTCGTAATACGTAGCGTCATTTGAATAATTAAATCCTGTGTTAACATACCAATAGCCGCCAACTGCTGTACTTGTAGCAACTGTTGCTGCTTCTGTATATGCTCCTACTAAGTCTTGGGAGTTTATATATAATGTTCCTGTTAGTGGAAATATACCATTTGTTCCTGTGACGTATAACACTGCGCTATCAAGCCTAGTGCCTACATAAAATATTGTTCCTGAACCTGTGTCAGTTGTTATTATGTCTCCAACTTGTGGTAATGTAACAAACGTTTGTAAGAAGAATATGTGATCAATTTTTTGGACAATTGTATGCTCTGCATCAAGAAATTCTGGTGTTATTTCTGAAACTGCTCCATTAAATGGAAGATAGTTATCTAATGTAGGGAACGCATAACTGCGTCGGTTCCAAGCTAACCGTAATAAGTCTCCTGCTTTTGAACCAATGTACATATCTTTTGGAGCACGTACTAACAAGTGATTAGTTGTGTTATTTGCTAATCCTGGATCTCCAGCAACTAATAAGTTTAGTGTTGCGCCGTTATCCGCTGTTTGGCTAGCAATGTTTACATACGTATCAAACGTACTAAATGTTTGGTTACCAATCTGTGGAAGGATTTCTCTGTTAGCTTTCCACAAACTTTCTCTAAAACGCACAATGTCACTCTTAACATATGATGCATCACTTTGGAAGTCAAATGTGCTTGCTCCAGTAGCTGCTGATGTCTTGTATGCTAACCTAGTCTTAACTCTGCTTGCTTGCGGAACACCTACAATAAGATATTCGCCGTCTGGTGATACTGCAATACTTTTGCCAAAGTCTGCATTAGTCTTACTATATAATTCGTCATTTTCAAGTAAAATTTCTTGATCTAATAGTAATTCTGACTGTTCTCTAGTTCTTCTATATAATGATACTTTGCCGTTTATATCATTAGGGGATGATACAAAAACGCTATTATTATTTTGTGTTACTGCAACACTATCACTAAATCCTTGATCAGTACTATCGTATAATGCTGGATTTGTAATTGTATGCTGATTTAAGTAAACAGGCTTATTTTCTAATACTGCCCACTCAGTTCCGTATGTATCAATCCATAACTTTTGTTTTGCATAAAGTTCTTGATTAATACTTGCATTAAGCGAGCTAACATTTGGTATTCTAACTGATCTTAATTTAGATAGTGTAAACTCTTTATTTTCAAAGTCTAGTATTTCGTTAGTTATCGGAACTTGAATTTGTAGTTTATCAAGGTTGATATTTTCTACTTCATATATACCGTTAAGTGCAAACGCATTTGCTCCGCGAACACTAATATAGCCGCCTACTTCTACAACCTGGCTTGCCCATTTATCTACTGTTAATTCTACTAGTTGTAGGCCAGTAGTAGTAGATACATTAACTATGGATGTTAATGCTGATGTTACATTTGCTTTAGTTGATATTAGCTGTAGTACTGTCCAGTCGATAGGATTAACTATTCCGCCTTGAGTAGTTCCAGTATCAGTTACCCATATTGTAGCGCCTAATGAAATTTGGTTACTATCAATAGATGCTAAATCTACTATATTGTTAACAACAAAATCAACACTATCTTCATTTACGTATCCAGCAGTTCTAATATATTCACTAGACGATGCCTTTGTAGGGAAAGGTGCATGTGTGTAATCTGCTGGCTTGTCGTACACTTCATTTGGAAGTATTCTATAAATTTTATCAAAGTTTGTTGGCGGTGTTGATGTGATCAACTCAACAGCTTGTGGAGACTCTTGCATTTTATCTTGCTTTAAGTTATACTCTACTTGCTGTATATCGTCAACTGCACCATAACGCCCAACTTGTATTGCCCATTCTTCGTAGAACTCTAAGTTATCAGCTGTATTACCTAGAGCATTAAACAGTTTAGTAAACACATTCATTGTGCCTTTATCTGCAATTGCACCTCTATAAAATTTAAACTGACTTACATCGTCTTGAATAATATTAGCAAGATATTGACGCTTTTGGTATCCAATCAAGTGCTGGGCCATTTTTTGCTGTTCAGTATCAAAGCTATCTGAATCTAAATCATAAAAGTCAGTAAACTGTGTAATTTTGTAATCAAAGTTAGTCATTAACTGTGACTCGGGTTTTTCGCTTAACTTATACCAGTTAGCTGAATTAAAGTTTTGCGAGCCGACTGCATTAACTGTAGCTACATAATAATACTGCTTGTATTTTACAATGTCGCCAATCTTGTAATCTTTCCATTGCGCCCAATCTGTATACGAAGCATCGTCATACACAAATCCAGGAATATTTAAGCCGCCATTCCAGCCATCGGATCTGTAACCATTAACACGGATTCGTTCTTGTCTATAACCTGTACTAGGATTATAAATTGCATCATTAAAGTCTGTTTTATTATCTAACAGTACAACATGCTCCTTTTGTACCAAAGGAAGTGATACATGGTATAACCCTTCGTCGGTGCCATCTACTTGGATACCAAAACTATTTTGATCTCTTAATAAACTATTAAACTCTGAGCTTAGGAATTGGCCGTCTGCTTTGAATATATTATAACCGTAAAACTCGTCTTTAATATTATCAACTACATAAAAATCTCTCTTAAACTCTAATAAGTTTGCGCCCGGGCTTAATGCTATTAGCGCACTCTTTGCCCATCCTTGTGTTGTCCAGAATAAAAACTCTTTTGCAGAATTTGACCAGTTTTCAACTTTATTAGATCCTTTAACAACATTTTCAAAGCTAAATCCTATTTTTGACTGTCGTTGACTATAACCTAAAATAAAGTCAACTACATCTTGAGCTGTTGTAAGTCTTGCTCCGTATTGTAATATTTTAAGCTCGCCTAAGTCAAAATCTCTTTTAAACTCTGCTGTTACTCCCCCAGCAAGTGGTAATGCTGGTAACCTAATAATATCAGTAAGGTCAAATGTTACGCCTGAAGTAAAAGAATTAATAACTCTATGGTAAGCACTATTATGCAGAATTACTTCGCCGGTGGTATAAGCAGTATTACTTGACCATTCATTTACTGCTTCTGCTATGCCGCCAACTGTTACTACTGCTTTAGTAGCACCTATATGCGGTTCATAATATTCAAAGTACGGTTTTTCTAGATTATATCCTCGTATAACATACCCTAGTTCAGCACGTTCTATAATCATACCACTATAAATTGCAAGTTCAATAGGGCTACTAGTGTTTAGAAATACTTGGTAGTTTTCCTGAGGAATAAATATTCCGTTTTGTGTAAGTTCTTGAGTCGGTGATCTACTATCAAGTATTAAATTAAACTTTTGCTTGCTTGTAAAGCCTGCAACTTTTATGCCCAGTTGATTAGTAATAGTTGCCAACTCGTTTTGATAGCCAGTGTATACTGTTAATATATCACTTGCTACTAAGTTGTAAATGTAGTTTACTAATCCAGCTGTAATAGTTCGTGTTACTGATTTAATAGTATTTGGTAATTTTAAATCTTTAATAACAATAGGCTTATTTGTTTCTTTATCAACCCATTGGTTTGCTAAGTTTTTAGTGATTCTAGAAATGTCAAAACCTAAACTCATTGTTTTAGCAGGCTTGTTTAATAGCATAGCTGTTAATACTGCAAAAGGATATTCCGAGTTGCGGCGCCATGCATTTTCAATTGGAGCATAATCTCCAAACTTGAAATTCTGCGTAGCACTTTGGATTTGGAAGTTTTTAGCATATCGACTGTCTAGCGGTGATAATAATTTGCCTGTACTGCCAACTGGAATAAAGTTAGTTAACCCAGTACGTGCATATTTAAGATCAATCCTAGTGTTTTTAGGATCAGCAATGCGTCCCTTTTCTAAGTCTCTCCAAAGTACTAAGTTATCACCTGTATAAGGAGCAGGACCATAAACTGTATTCCACCAACTCGGCTTAGTTGTTAGACCAAGCATTTCCCAAGGATGTGTATGTGGGCGATCTGTATCAAATGCTCTTATATATACACCTCTCCAAAATCCTGGATTTATATTACCGTCTGGTGAAGTAGTATCTTGATAGTTAAATGTCCAATTGTTGGTTCTATCGTAAAAGTTATTTTCAGTAAAAGTAGTATTATTTAAATTTTGCTGTATCCATTGTTGGAAGTCACCAAGCATTGTGTTATCAATTTCAGCTTTTGTAAATTCATTAATTCTAAATTCGCCACCGATAAACGCATTAACATCTAATCTATCAGTTGAATATTCTGCTTTAATATTATTAAAGATTCTTTTTTCTAATTCTAGTATTAATTCGTCTCTAAAATCTTTGTATGCTTTAATGTAGCTGCCGTCATGTCCTCTAATAAATGCAACGCCTACTGGGTAATCAACTATTTCAATATTATCATTGCCGCCAAGAGTTGCTCCTGTAGCTGGCATATAAAATATTTTATTCATTCCGCTAAAAGTATAAGACTTAGACAATGCGCCTGCGCCTGCTGCAATTTTAGTAGTGTATACTGGATGGAACCAACCTCTAGTATCAGTTGCACTATCTTCGCCGTAAATTTTAAACGGACCTGTTGTTTCTGGTTCAGTTGCAAGTGGTGTATCGTCTATTGTTAGTTCTGGATAGTACTTAGGATACAATCCTAATTTGGAAGGTGTTGGAGCAATAAAGCTTCCGTCAGTTAATGCATACTCATGTATTTCAAGTAAATCATTTTCTTTTTGGTTTGCACTTACTGATACATATCCAGCTGTATTAAAGTTGTAATCTTTAATGTGTGTTAATTGTACGCTGTTTAAATAAACAGTTACACTTGCTGTACTAAGTTCAGTTAAGTTAAAAGCGGCAGTAATCGGATATTCTGTTGTTCTAGCATCTAATACAGTATATGATAGTTTGTTAGAAGTTCCAGATGGAAGCATATCAGAGAAGTAAAACGGCTGTGATGTTAACTTGTCGTTGTTAATTTCTTTTAATATTTTATCTACGTGTCCTTTAACTGGACCATCATACCCTAAGTTTAAAGCAGTATCTAAAAATGTCTTTTTAAACCTTGAATATTCTCTCTTAGAATACTTTAATGCTTTAACAATATTATAACTTTTATTAGTTATATGGTATAGCGGTAAGTTGATTGAACCACTGTGCTTAACAAAGCGTTTTCCAAAACGATCTACATCACCTAAATCTCGCAAGTTACTCGAGCCAAGATATGCTCCGCTATAGTTTGGAATATCTTCTAGCATACTATCAACATGGTCAACTACTTCGCCCAAAGTAAACTGGTTAACATCATCGTTTAACGGGTTGCGTTCTAAATTATACGGAAACTCGTAGTACCCTTTAGAATTTTTTATAGCTTTAGAATCTGTTTTAATTTTAACAATGTCGCCTACTTTTAAATCTTTAGTAAATATAATAGATGCATTAGCAGCAGTTTTGTTAATTGTATATGATGCTATTTGTAATTTATTATTAACAAATACTATTACTTTTAAATCAGTTAAACTACTAGACTGTTTATACACATCAATTTCAAATTTATTAGTTTGCAAATCAGTTGCAGCATATTCAGATATAACATACTGCTTACTTTCATGAGGTATGTTACTAAATCCGTTTACATAAGAAAATGCAGTAAGTGATTTATATTTCTTTAAGTATCCACTATTAATTTTATGTGTTATTAAGTCTGTATCTGTTTGATACTGAAAAGTATCATTTAACAAGTTAAAGTCAAAAACAATATCGCCCGAGTTGTTTAACGTCTTATAGTCAAGAGCAAAACCTAACTCTTTGTCAACTGTGCCTGTGCCTGTAGCATAAGAAAATATCTCAGTTCCAGTAAAACTAGTTGAACCATAGTAAGTAATATCACTAAAACTATTACCGTTTGTATCAAACACTTCAAACCTTGGAGTTTGGTTACGATTTGCTTTTTCTTGTGCAGCAGTCCATTTTAACTTATGGTAGTGGTAACTTTTACCTGCATTTTTTACGCCTTGTGTAACTAGTACAGTTTCAAGGTCTATAGGTAATGTGTCAGTAGCTTCAATTAAACTAATTTGTCTAACATTTGAAATTGTAACAAACTTAACGTTATATATTTTGCCGCTAACTTTTCTATCAGTATCTGCTGTAAACAAAATACGCATATTATCTGAAAGTGCTTTACCGTCAATGTTATAACCTATTTGTCCTTCAATAGTACTAAACACATCCTTAGTAAATGTATCAATTAAGTCAACGTCTTGTTTAGCATACGCTCCGAAGTTGTTTAACTTTAGTCCTGCTTCAAACTCTATAATTGGTCTTAACGCGCGGGCTGACTCATCAACGTCTCTTGGTAATCCGTTAAGTTCAAAACTTTTTAAAATTACATCTTTGTGGTGCCATTTATTGTAACGACTCCACGCATTTCTATCTGGTGTACTTCTATTAATAACAATATAATCTTTATTAGTTGCGTATGCAGTTGCATCGGAAAACGGTAGTATATCAAAGTTATCAACATCAAATGCTACACTCTTACTATCACTATATGCAGCTGGAATAATTAAGTTTTGGTCTTTAATCAATATAATCTTTTCGCCAACACCTTCAACATACCAATCGTTAGTTTCATATGTAGCAGGTTGTACATCGCCTTGGAACTTAATTTTCATTCCGTTTGACAATGCAACACCGTTTGCACTAGTATAAGTTTTCTTGCCTACAATATCTGCTGTAACATCAAGGAATGCATTTTCTTCAATATCGTAAACTCTAATAGAGCTACTTGTATCAATAGCATTTTTACTAATATAATATAATACATCAGGAGCGTTTGACGGAATAGTAAATTCAATAGCACCGTTTTCAATATAACTAAGGGTTGACAAATTACCGTCTTTATCAAACGTTGTTATTCCATCAGTATAAAGTGTACTAACGTTAGTATCGACATTTGCGCCTGGAGTAAACGTTCTACTAAGGGCAATTGACATTGGATGTCCAGGTGTGTTTATTTCAAACCGGTATGATTGTCCGCGATAAAGTTTTAACGTTGGATTAACAGTTAATCCATCATTGAATACATAAGCAATGTTGTCGCCTTGATCCTGTGTAGTAACTGTGTACGTGCTAACAACATCTCTACTCTGTCCTCTAACTTGGATACTAAGCGGACCGTTAGGTAGCCAGTAATATTCACGGAAGTTTACAAACTTATCCCAGTCAATATTAGGATTCCAAGCATATGTTTCTTGATTGTTTAATCGACTATGGTTATCTGTGTTTGCTCCAAATACATTTAACTGTCCTATATAATCATTATAGTCTTTATAAAAGGTTACATTATCATATTGGTCTTTAATAACTGTCGCTGGCTCTAGCTGATAGTTAGATCTATCATTAGTTACATCGTTAACATAGTTGTCTGTAGTTTTGTATGCTTTGGCTGTTTTTCTGCCGTAATAACCATTTACTTTTTCAGCGACGCCAGGTTGTATAAGTTGGTCAAGTGTTCCTTGTAAGAACTTTTTATTTGCTTGTGTTCTAAAGAACTTGGGCAAAAAATCACTTGAAGTAATTTTATTATTCTGTCCTGGAACAGGTAGTGCGCTTTCGTTTTGATCGTTCTTAGCCATTAGTAACTATAGCCTCCGCCTGAGTTGCCTGCGTTTCCGCTTGATGATCCAGCGTTGGACAAACCGCCGCCTGTTGTAGTTGTAGTTGCTGTTGTAGTTGATGCACTGCTTGTAATTCCTGCTGTTGAGGCTGTTGCCACTGTGTTAAGTACTGTACCACTGGCTTGTAAATTTGTTGCAGTGATCTGATCTATTGTTTCAATATCAGTCACTTTAGCTGCACTTGCAAATATTTCATCTGGCTCACTCTTTATTTCAAATAGGCTACCAAACGATTGTGTTGTTTGGCGCGGTACTATTAGTATACTTACCAGTTTTGGAGACAGCTGGTTTATGATATAGGCACTTAGTTCTTGGAAGTAAAAAGTTTCTCCAAAGTCCCAGTTTTCAATATCAAAGAATTTATTAATTGCTTCAATAATGTCTGATTTAAGTTCATTATCATTAGTAACTATGTTTGCATTTTTTACAATTTTAAATTTAACTTGTAAATCAGGTGTTGCTTTGTCACCAAATAGTATTTTATACTTTACAGGATGATAAATTATTTCATCACTAATACTTTTTATTTTATTAATTTCAGTACCGTAGCTTCTAAACAATTCATCATTACTTGGTGGCTTAGGCTGTGTTAAAAGTGCTCCGCTAATAAATTGTTTTACTTGGGAATCGTACGACTTTGATAAAACATATGTATCAATAATATTACTTGCACTTGGATCTATTCTATAGCCACTGTCTGCAACGTGTACATAATGGAATTTTAAATCTGCTCTACCAAAGTATGCTTTATAATCTGCATTAATTGTTGTATTGTTTAATACCTTATTCAGCTTTCTAAATATACCCTCGTCAATTAAGTAAAATATTTGTCCTTCAAGACGTGTACTATATGGAGCAATAACTACTTCATTTTGTACTACAATTATTTCAGCAGTTGTATTTGCAAAATATTTGTAGTCTTCTACGCCGTCAGTTGTTGTGTATTTCTTTTGGAATATAAGTTTGTCTTTTGTAAGAATAGTTGTATCTTCTTCACCTACTATTTGCTCAAAAATATCAGGATCGTCAACAACACCGTCATCGTCTAAATCAATAAACTGAATTTGTATTTTACGGCTATCTAAATATCCTTCTGTATCTCTATATGCATCTGTAATAGTCCAATTAAAGTCTCTTGTAAATGGAGTTAATGCGCCAGGCTTACGATTAATATTTAATACATCAATTTTGTCTCTAACAATTTGTCCAGTTGATGGATCGTATATTTTGTCAGCACTATCAAAGAAGAATCTAATTTCTTCTGAACTTTCCATTACATATCTTAAATTTCGGTATGTAATTGTGTATTTTTCGCCATCTGTTTTGAAGTATAACATCCAGCTTGCATCAAGATTTTCTGCTGTTATATCTCCAGCCTTACCTGTAGCAAACGCGCCGATTGTATTAATGTCTTCTGCTAGTACAAGTTTCCATTGCCTATCATATTGGTCATAACGTAATGCAAAATCTTTGTACTCAAATGCTTGATCAATTAATTGTGTTTTTATGTCATTAATTAATACCCTAGAATAGTTAGGGATAACTTGTTCTAATAATGCTCCAGTTGGAATATAATCGCTTAGTGCAATAGGTGCTAGTCCGTCTACGGAAATATCAGTGCCGTCGCCAGTAATAGATATTACTTTGGACCATTTATAAGTTGTTTTACCTAAATGATCACTTGCACCATCGGTCATTAAAGTGCCGTCTGGCATAAAGTGCTTACCTGCTGGTGAAACAAACTTTAGCATTGTTCCTGCTTCTAGTAAACGTAAACTGTTTGCAGTAAATGTACCTACTGTATAAGGATTTGAATCAATGTCCTCTATCAGTCCTAATGTTTGGTTTGTGCTAGTACTAGATTGTTTCCAAGAAGCATTAAGATCACTAACAATAATTTTTGGATATTTTGAAAGGTAAAAGTTCTGAGTGTTGATGTTTTTTAAAACTTTTTCAATAGTATTATATATAACACCTTCAATGTCTGTTTGTGTAGCAAACGTAAATGATTGCTTTTCAACAAATTCTTCTTTATAAAGTATGCCGTCATCTGCAAACAAACTTGTATTTGAATACTTGCCGCTGGCATCTTTTAAGTCAAAGAATCGACTTATACCACTTGAAATTCTATTTGAACTTTTAGTTTTAATAATATCTTGACTAATTGCTAACGGTCCAATATTATAATCTTCACCTGTAATTAATCTATTTTGCGTGTAATAAGTTGCAGGTGCATTTTGCTTAATTTCTGCATTAGTTTCTGATGCTGTGCCGTTAGACACAGTATAGTTTAATTTAAGTCCAATAGTAAGTGTTTGTGCTGTGCCGTTTCTTGACTGATACGGTATATCAATACTTACTGTATTAATTGCACTAGGTGTTATTACACTTCTTACGTTACTACTAGATCTATAATATGCCCTAAAGTCGCCTGCTGGTAAATTACCAAATACTCCGTCACTAAACACTAAGTTAATTCTATCACCGATACGTGTAGTTACTGCAAATACATCTCTAGTTTTATTAAACAAACTATTGTAGATAACATTGTTACCTTCAGTGGAATCAATCTTTGTCCACTGGTTACTTTCAAAGCCGCTGCTGTTTACTGAGAACACCCAAATATCACTATCGTTAATATTTTCAGAATCAATTTGTATTGCTTGATTTGGTGTTGGATTAGTTACACTAAAGTTTCCTGTTTCAAGTTTACCTTGACGGAAGTGCATAAAGAATCCTGTGTTAGAACTGCCTGCACCTTGACCGTCATCACGGAATAAAAATGCAGGACTATTACCCGGAAGTGGTGCTTCTTCAAATATTTCGTCTGTTGACATATCAGTACTTACAATTTCAAATCCTGTGCTTACACCTTCAATACGCTTATTAAAAGGATATATTGCTGTGCCAGTATTTGTAGCATTTATACGATACTTTTGTGTTTGTACATCTGCAATTAGTGCAGACTTTAATGGGCTGCCGATTGAATTAGCTATTGGTAATGCTGAATTCATAATTTTAACAAACTGTTCAAAATAGTTTGTGTTAGTTTGGTCATTCCATTTAACAGTAATTCCTGACATATTTAAGCCATTACTGTCTAATAAATTTTCTGTTGTTTTAATTGTGTCAAATTTAAGCAAGCCGTTAGCTGCTTGATTTCTGCGAGGATTGTAAGATAGCATACGTGCTAGACGTAATACACTTTCTCTGCGCTCTGCTGTTTCAAGGAAGTTTTCACGAGCGTTTAAATCAATACGGAATGATAGATTTTGCCCAAGGAAAGCAATCATATCAATTAGCGCAAGATATTCACTTGACTCAATGTAATCGTTAAAATCTTCTGGATAGTTTTGACGCAAGTAGTTAATCATTGTGCGTCTTAGATTATCAAAATCGTAGCTTTGGAAATCAGCGTTTCTAAAACTTTGGTATATTCTTTTCCAGTCCTCAGCTACTAAAAGCCTCGACTGTCGATCATTTGCAGACATATCATTTTCCTTGTTTACTAATGTATTTACCTGAAATGATAATGTGTGTATTTAATTTTTAAGCTTGTAGTAGACCGTTGTCTTTGTCAAATTTAAAGCGTAGTTGGTCAGTTACACCAAAGGGCAAAAACGTTATAGCGCAATCAATCTGTATTCCTTGCTCATAAGTATCAATTTCAATAGAACTTGCTTGTATTCTAGGATCATAATTAACAATACGGGTAACATCATCTATAATTGCTTCTTGAACTTCAACTGTAAACGGTTCGTATAATATATCCCATATAATAGTACCGAATGTAGGATCGCTTAACTTTTCAGTTTGGCGTATATGAAAGTGATTTATCAAATCTTGCTTAATAAGTTCAAAGTCATATATGCTAAAACTTTTAGTATTTGCAACTGTAGAGAATCCTCTGTATGTTCTACCGGACGTTGCAGTCTGTTTGGAGTTAGATATTGTAACTCTTTTGTATAGATTTTTTTCTAATTGGCTCATACTGTATTTACCCTAATTATACTCTCAAAGAGCCTGCTGGAGTTTGCGCTGCACTGTTGTCAGTTGGCTCTTGCTGCTTTATATTCGCGGTTGCTTTTAGAATTTCTCCTTCTAAACTCTTTAATGCATCAGCTTCTTCGTTATGGAAGCGTTTAACAACACTTGCTTTAACTCCGGCAGTACTTCTCTTAAAATGCTTGTTAACATTTCGACGCTCGTTATAAACTGCTCTAATTAAAGCAGCTTCACTTGGCTCAGTAACAGAAGTTTCATTGCCTGGATATCCAAGCGTTTTAAGAGCATTTCGGAATACTGTTGCTGCTCCGCCTACGCCGTGTTGTATAGCGCAAGACCATACAACATTTTGTAAAGTTGTAGAACGTAAATTACAATCAAGATTAGTTTTTCTTTTAATATTTTTAGAACCTGGAGCAAAATACGCTAGTACAGCATACTCGTGCTGCACTTCTGCTGCTTGTTCTGTTGCCATAACTTGTGCCCATGCTGCTTTGTATGCTTTAGTGCCTGCTCTAGCTGCTGCTGCACCTCCTGCTGCGGCTAATTGTGCTTCTAAATCAGGATGTGTTTTTCGTAGCCAAGAATGGAATTCATTCATAACACCTACGTTTGCTGCAAGCTGATATGTTCCGTAACTAAATCCGCCTGTACTATCCCAGCCAATAGTTGCTGGATTTCCTCTTGATTCATATCTTGCACTTAATGATCCTAATTCGGGATCAAAGTCAAAATCACTAGTGTATTGGTCTTGCGGTACTGGTGTTTGTCCATGTCCTGGTCCGCCAGAACTATGTCCTGTAGTAATGTTTCCGCCACTGCCGCTAACATATGCACTTGATGTGCGCCCTTGTAAGTTTTTATCAAATGTATCTGGAGTAACTACTCTATCAGCCGACGGAAGTGCTCCTGGAGTTTCTCTGTCTGTTTGTACTTTCTTAAAAGATAGAGGATCTAAGTTTTCATGATGCGGCCATGGTTCGTGCTGCGGTGCTCTTGCTAATATAGACTGGTATCCCGATATTACACTACCTGGCTCAACTCTTGGTAGAGTAATTGTGTCGAGTGACTGTACTTCTAGTGAAGGATTTGCTAGTGGTGCTATTGGTCCATTCATATGCACATATGTTGCTGTTTCTCTATGCTCTTTAACACTATTAATATATGTTGATCCGCTTGCTGTTAATCTATTATCTTGACCTGTTTTAATATGCAAAAATTTATTAGTATCTATATGATGCGATCCTTTTACTTTTGTATGCTGATCTTTTCCTACAGTAATTTTACTATTTGCGCCAACATGTAAATTAAAATCGTTAACAGATTCAATTTGTACTCTGCCAGTATTTTGCCCTTCTGCTCTACCAGCAGCTTTAATATTAACATTTCTGCCAGCTTCCATATTAATGTCACGTTCAGCAGTAATATTTAAATCATTTTCAGTCATGATACTAACACTATCTTGTGCATGAATATCAATTTTACCATCGCTAGACATTTCTATCCAAGTTGTACCGCGGGCGTTGCCTATATAAATTAAGTCTTCGCTGTTATTCATCAATATTTGATGACCAGTTCTAGTACGTATGCGGAATAACTCATTTTGTGGGATGGTTCTGTCGCCACCTTCTTCTTTATTTCCTTTGTTTTTATATATCGGCGGGCCATCTTCTGCGTGTGTTGCACGAACAAATCTCTCATCGCCATCATCCATTACAAATGACGTACCGCCGAGTCTACTTGATGGTACTGCTACTTTTTGTCCAGCAGTACCTATTTCTGATTTAGGTGCTCCGTCTCTTCGATCTTTAGGACCTGGGGTACTAATACCAAATACCATACTAGGTATTTCTCGCCTAGCACTAGTAGTAGTTGTTCCGCGATTTTCGTCATTTAGTAACCCTTGAACTTCTAAAGATTCTGTAAAGTCTTTGTTATACGGTTTTTCAAAAAGCGTTGGATCAACTTTTGCACCAGTTTCAATTGCTTTATTATATTCACCTACTGGAAGTTTTCTACCCTTTAACCCAGGAGGTGTAATACCTGTTGTATTTTGTGTAGCTGCTTTGCCGTCAGGTACCATAAAGTTCATATAGTCTGCAGGAATGCATCCAATCCAATAACCAAAGTTTGCATTTCCTTCTGCAAACATTACAAGTACCTTAGTACCTATGTCTGGAGGAACCATCCACATACCATACGACTTTTGTGTATGCTCATAACCATCGTTTGCTGTTAACGCTGCGTTTGGTGTTACACCGTAAAATGGACTTAAATATCTAACATTTAATAACTGTCCAGACTTCTCTGGTGTTCCGCCTGCGCTAGTGTATTTTAATAATTCAACAGTAAGACCGCCCATATAACGAGAGTCGAGGTTATTAACTACAATTGCTTCGTATGGTCCTGAATCTTTAAATCCAGTAGTCATACCTGCTGCTGTTCTTGTATAATTTCCTGATGCCATGTTTATCGTAGTCCTATATTATGGTGATGTGAATAACTTCTTACCACTGTTAAAATCATACCTATCAAATCCAGTACGCATTGGTTTATATACATACACGCCTTCGGTTATTGGGGCTTCTAGAGAAGGGTTACCGTTTACTGGGTCAACTGTTGTATCTTGAGTTATAAGTTCAGGCTTAGTTGTTACTACTGCTGCCGGGTTTGCTGTTCCGTCAGATACGTTTGGATTTACATTTCCGCGCTCTGCTGCTCGTTTTCTTGCTTCTGCTATTACGTCATCTGGGCCTTTAATATTAGGCAATGAGCCTGCTCCTTTAGCAACTTCGTTTGCAGGCGGAATATTTGGTATACACGGTTCAAGCTTGAGTTCAGCCTTAGTATCAGGTTCAGCCCCTTGTGCCATAAATCTTACCTGTTCTGGAGTAGCTGTGTCGCCAACTTTAAGATTGTTAACTTGGTCAGCTATACCTACTTTTACTTCGCTACTAGTTACAGGACCTACTGCTTTAGGATCAGTTACTACTGTAGTTTCTACACTATTTCCTGTAACAGCACTAGTAGTGCTTGTTACTTCTGTAACCGGCCTTGCATGGTTTACTGCTGGATCAGGTACGTACAAAGGAACGCCATACCAGGTGTCATCAAGTAATACCGAGTTTGGTAGTGGCCATCCTGGGCCGCTCTTTAATACTTCAAGATATTTTTCATAACTTCCATCACCTGTTCGCTTTAGTTCAAAAAGCTCAATTGATAATGGCGCTAGTCGGTAAAATTCCCAGTCTGGTACAACAACGTAATAATGTTTATTATTTGGATATGGTACGGCAGAGTCTTGATTGTCTATTATTATAATGACTCGCGGTTTGCCATCTTCATAATCATACGCATGTCGATAGTTATCATAGGCTATAAACCCGTCTGCGGTTCTCCAGCCTGCGTCAGGATTTGAAGGAACTGCATTTGATTCTTCTTCAGTTTCGCCAGTTAGTTCGTCTTCGTCTATCATTACCCAAATCCTTTAAGTAAGCTTTTAGCTTTGTCAGTTGCTGCTCCTGAAACCGAAGCTATGCTTGATGATGCTATACTATTTACAGCACTATTAGCTTTATCAGTGGCAGCTTTGGCTTGCTTGGATAAGTCAAATCCGGAGATTGCACTACCTATTGCATCACCAACTACAAGGCCTCCTACGCCTCCCATTTTATTAGATATTGCGCTAAAGGCTGCGTCACCTAACGCTGTTGGAATAATTTTACTTAAATCTAAAGCTTTTACTAAACCAAAATCAACGCCTTCAATTTCGCTTTTTATAACAGGCACCGGAGGAGCCATTATTGCTGCTTCTAGTTCTTTATATCCTGATGTATTAGCTGTTACAACATCATCTGGTATTGCTGGTAATAACTTTGTAATATCGTCATTTGCTGCCGCCGGTATACAATCTATGCCTTGATTTTGTCCTCCAACAGTTCCGTCACTCACTACTGTTCCCTCTCTAATTGCAGCATCATTATTAACTTCTACTACAGATTTAGATCCTTCTGATGCAGCATCATCTTGGCCAACACGTCTAATAAGTTTAAGAGTTTGTGTAAATTGTCCTTTAGAGAAGCTATTAACTACCGCCCAAATATTGTACAATCCACTAAAGTTTTGCACTGTTTGCGGCATCTCCATAGTTGCTCCTTTGACTTGATAGTCAAACGGTGTTTTAAAATTAATTACACAAAAAACTTGACCTCTAGTGTATATCATTGTGCCGTCGGATCCTACACTAGGTTTATCTTTAGACATAGATGTATAATTGCTAGTCTGTTGCGGAATAAAGAATGGATCGCCCATAATAGTCATTTCAGCAGTAATCATATCAGATGTTAAATTTGTAATTCTTTCATGAAAGTTTTCTGCAATTTTAGTACGAATATCTAAACTATGTGATCCTGAAGATACGTTAGTGTTGTTATCAAGTTGTGTGCCTCCTCCTACATCATCATTAGTTCCAGTATTTTTTGGATCTGCAATAGTGGCGCCGCCATCAACATCAGTTTGAGCTGTTGCTGTTGTACCAGCGTTAACATCTGCGCGTGTACCTGAGTTCATACCCAAATCTGAAAATGCAGTTTGCATAAATGCATTATTAAAGTTTATATCAAAATTTAAAACGTCTTCGTTTTTTCCTGTATAGATATAGTTGTATTCTTTAGCAGCAGCCTTTCTTAATCCAGCTGCATTAGACGCTTTAGCAGAGCTTGCTGCTGTTACAGCTTCGTCAACTTCGTACGGAACAACACTAAACACATAAACTTTAGGCTTACGTCCCATAGTAGCTTCTGTTAACTTACTTTCTTCAAGATAAACTTGTGTGTCAATTCTAAACCATTTTGACATTCCGTTTTTTGCTTCTTCTGTTGATTTGCGCATTGCATAGTCAGTTTGTAAAACTAGCTTTTCAATAATAGTAGTAATTTGTTCGTTAGCCTTAAATTGATGTTCTCGTACTGATCCTGAAGGTTGAGCTGCTTGAGCAGCAGTGTCAACTAGTCCAGTCTCGTCATCTGTGACTGCTTGAGCATCTATTGCCGGGGTGTTGCCTGGTGCATTTGTATTAACTGTTACTGGGCTTAACCCAATCTCGTTCATTAAGTTTGTATTTTCGGAAAAAGATTTAACTATATTGAAAATATCTGTTGATTGTTTAATTACTATATTATCTAAACTTTCTTGTGTAGCATTAGATTCGTTTAGCTCAGGATTTGCATGTTGTCCTCTTTCAGCAGCTTGTTTTTCTGCTGAAGTAGTAAACGCTTCTTCAACAACTGCTTTTTTATTAATTGCATTTCGTATTGATTGTTCATCTTTTGGAAATGCTATAACATACCTATCATAAGGAGCAAGTGCTCCAGCTTCTTCTAAATTTTGTATTTGGCCGTTTATTCCTGCTGTAACTGAACTATCATTTGTTTCAAGAATTTCGTGTAACAGCGATCCATGTGCAGTAATTGCTGTTTTAATTTTATTAATATTATCGGATAATCCTGTTTCAGACATTGGCACTGCTGTAACTGCATAGGTACTACCTGAGCCAGATACATTAAATTCCATATTAACAAGTTGAATAGGCACAAAGATAGGCTCTGTAACAAAATTAGCATCTGTGTTGCCATCTAAATTCCAACCAACAAAATCTATTCGTAAACAAAACGGTGCTTGTACGTAATTACTTTCGCCTGCTTCAGCGGCGGCACCAATAACAGCTTGAATAAAATTACCCATACTATACGGCTCGGTTACATCAAATGTTAAATTAGTTCCTAGTGTTACTCTAGTGTTTGGATTAGGAGCAATTACTCCTTCTATGTTTAAATTGTCTATGTAATATTCTGCATGTCCTCCATCGCCTGCAACTTCATCAGCAACTTGGTATCGTTTCTCCAAGTTGCCGCCACCGCTTTGTATTATATAATTTTTGAAGCCGCCTGCTGATCTAATTACTTCAGGATCATTATATTCGTTTGCGCTTAGTACGCCTAATGAAAGTTTGTAGTTGACGCCGTTGTGATTTCTTAAAGGATTTGGAATTCTACTTGCAGCACTATCATTACCGTTATATACTGGTGTCCAAGTATTGTCAACATAATTATCATATTGGGAATTATCTAGTTGATCTCGGTATTGAGATAAAGTTAGTTCACTCAACTCCCCAGTTAATCCTACAAGATCTGCTGCTCCTCTTTCGACTATTTTTAAAGGATTGTCAATTAACCCAGTTAACTCTTCTGCATCACCTATTAAGCCTTGAAGTTTATTCTGGAGTTCTCCAAGAAGTCCAGAGCCGCCTAGCAACGCACCTATAGCTGCTCCTTTAGAACCGTCAAGAACGGCACCTACTGCGCCACCTAATAATGCTGCACTAAGTTTATTAGTACTTAATGATCCGCCTGGGCTAGGTATCTTAATTGTTGCGCCAACTTTTGCACTAACTGTACTAACTGCTGTGTTAACTGCTGTGTTGACTGTACTTTTAACTGCTGCATTTAAGTTATATGCTGCCATATTATATTCCCAAAGTATTTCGAAGTGCTGTATGGTCTGGCAAATATATTTTTGTACCTGCAATAAAGTCAAAAACAGGATCTTTTAATACGTCTAAGTTACGCTGTGCAAATACCCACCATAGTTCTTTTCTTCCATATGTAATATGTGCTAATAAATCAGGACGGTATGTATATTCGGGAGTTATTGTAAACAAGATATCCTCGCCGCTTATAGGTACCGGCCGTGGTTTTAATATATCTAAATATCCTTGCTTAGTTACCGGAGTGTTTGAATACGGGCTTAAATTATTTTTCATTATACAAATCCCTCATCGCCATTTATATGGCCTCCGTTAGCAAATGCAGATAAACTAAATCCTGCTTGTGATCTTCTTGCGTACTGCGGTTGTAATGTAACTGTAATTGAGCTTTGTGTAGGTACATAGTTTTGATGACCATCTACACTGCACTCAATATAATCAACATCAACCGGTAAGTCTGTTGTAAAGTTTGTTATTACAACAGGAATGTTGTTTAATACATGTTTACCATAACCATTAAGCCTACAAACAATTGGAGGATTTCCTAACGGAGCACTATTTCCGTAAAACATCTTAGTTGCAGATCTTAAAAAGTGCAAACATGCTATCCAATACCTTGCATCGTTTTCATTTTCTTGATAAAAGTCACCTGTAAGTGTAATTGCATCTACTTGGCTATTTTCATACGCATTATAAGCATAATTTGTATGTGTTGGATGTACTTGTGAATAGTTTGCACTGTGACTTAATAATACTGTAGGGTTAAACGGAAATATCATCCTGTTTCCGGTGTTCCATACATTTGATCCAGAGTTTTCGCGCAATGGAGCTAATATGTTGCCACCTGATAAAAATACTTCAGGAACACTTATACTAACTCGCCAATCACCTGCTTCTGAAGACGTATTGTTAGACGAGATAATAGCTCTTGATATTGTTCTGTTATTAGCTGAGCCAAAGCCTGCTGTTTGACTTACAAAGTCAGCAGCCA
>Ga0114915_1000272_pt1 | contig 24071 bp, 17 predicted proteins | sample MalvirAntarct_55_FD_87288 | JGI IMG/M metagenome (GOLD analysis project Ga0114915, IMG submission 87288) | Marine viral communities from the Global Malaspina Expedition - Malaspina viral metaG Antarct_55 | ecosystem: Environmental > Aquatic > Marine > Oceanic | place: South Georgia Island...
CAAATAATAAAAAATACCATTCAGCATTCCCAGGAGGATATGTAGATCATGTTAATCGCGTGGTTAAAGGAGCATTGGCAATATCCGATGTATGGAAATCGTTTGGGTGTGATATGACTACATTTACACAAGAAGAATTGGTATTTTCAGCGATTAACCATGATTTAGGTAAAATGGGTTCTGATACTGATGATGCATATATTCCTCAGACAGATAATTGGAGACGTGATAAATTAGGTGAAACATATGCCTTTAATACTTCATTACCTTTTGCCTCTGTTCCTGATCGTGGTTTATTTTTACTTCAGCAACATGATATTAAATATAACTTTACCGAAATGGTAGCAATCCAGACACATGATGGTTTATATGACGCTGCAAATGAGAAATATTTAAAATCATTTATGCCAGAAACAAAACCTCGTTCATCACTTTTATTTATCCTCCATCAAGCAGATATGATGGCTGCGCGTATTGAATTTGAGATTGAATGGTTACCAAAGCTCTCTAAGAATAGCGTGACAGCGCCAAAGAAGAATTATACATTGGGTGGAAATACCAAATCATCCAAACAAAAAGCACTTAGTAGTATTTCTAGTCAAGGGTTAAAAACTATGTTAGACAATTTATGATATTAACTTTTACAATTATATTAGGGGTTTTGGTCGTTATCTTAGGATACACGACCTTTAACCTTTTACGTAAAATAGAAAAAACAGAGGACATTATAGTCTCACAACAAAATTTTATCAATATGGTAGATGAGCATGTTACTTTCTCAGAAAAAAGATTAGAACAAATTGACAAAAAAGGATCATTTAAAAGTGATGATGAAATAGGTTGGTTTTTTAATGAAATAAAGGTTTTACAAAAAGGTTTATCCCAATTTAAAATCAATTTATAACTAATGATTAAAAAAAGAAAGAAAAAAAGTAAAAATTATTTTACTCAAGAAACAGAAGACTATATAGTGCAATACAATAGTTTAGATCCTACTACAGACTTTGAGAAAAGAAGTAGAATGTATGAAACCCATGTACACTATGCTTTTTTTAAACTTACCCAAAATATAATTCATACATTTAAATTTTATCATACAGATGTACAAAATTTAGAACATCTCCAACATGAAATAATTACTTTTCTTTTATCTAAAATACATCTATTTGACCCAACAAGAGGGGCAAAAGCGTATTCTTATTTTGGTACAATTGTAAAACGTTGGTTAATATTATATAATACTAAAAACTATAAAAATAAAATTAATAAAGTAGGAGTAGAAGTATTAACAGGGGAAAATTCAACTCATACCTATTTTCAAGGCGAGGAAAAAATAAAAAGTGATTTAGATAATTATGTAGATATTTTTGTAGACCATGTATCTGAAAACATATACGATCTTTTCCCAAAGAAAAATGATGCTCAAATAGCAGACGCTATTTTAGAATTATTTAGAAAGAGGGAAACATTAGAGGTATTTAATAAAAAAGCACTTTATATTTATATTCGTGAAATGGTAGATGTTAAAACACCTAAAATTACCAAAATAGCCGATAAACTTCACAGTATATTTAAAAAACAATATATTTTTTACTTAGAAAACGGTTACGCTAAATTCTAAATCCTTTTTATCTTCATATTTATAACAAAATAATACTATGGGAGCATTAGATAGCGTTGTATTTGGGAAGAAAAAATTCTCAAACATCTTAGAAGAGATATACAACAATCAAAAGACAAAATCAAAACAAATATCGGGTTTAATATCTGAACTCAAGCCTCTTATTAATGATATTGGAGATGCAACTTTAATTGTTCCTCTTATAAAAGAATACATGGATATTGGCGTACGTAACGATGAACAATTGATTAAAATGTCAACTATAATACAGCGTGCGCTTAATAATAGTACTAGTGAAGATACCATGGGTATAACGGAAGAAGAAAAAAACCAACTAATGGAAGAGTTAAATAAGCTTAACGAAAATTTCGAAGAAAAAAAAGATGGCAAATAAATATGGCTTTTCTAGTATTAATAAACAGTTAAATTCCCAAAATTCTATAGGGTCAAAAATACCATCCCAAATAGAGGAAATTAACCAAAAGTTTATCTATGCTAGAGTTGTAGATATAATTTTAAATGATGAACATCCTAAATTTAAAGAATTAGGTGGGTGGTCATCTATAGGTACTATATTTTATTTAAATATTGAAATTAGTAATAATAATCTTGATACAGCACCCACAGCAAAACCCCTTCTTCCTAATTTAAAAAATTATCCTTTAGTAAACGAATTTATTTTATTATTTAAGCTTCCAAATAATGGTATTTTCTTTAACCAAAGTAATGATACTAGTTATTTTTATTTAAACCCTATATCTATTTGGAATAATCCTCACTTAAATGCTTACCCTAGTATAGAATTAAATCCAACAACTCAACCCTCTGAAGTAAAAAGTTATCAAGCGATAGAGCAAGGACAAACACGAAAATCATCATCAGAAGAAATAGAATATTCTTATAATTCTCCTTTGGTGGGAGGTACCTTTATTGAAAGATCTAATATTCACCCCTTATTAGCTTTTGCTGGGGACATTATAACAGAAGGTAGATGGGGAAATAGTGTAAGACTTGGAAGTACTGCTAAAACAGATAGTATCTTATATGGAAATAATTGGTCTAATATTGGGGAAGATGGTAATCCTATTACAATAATAAGAAATGGACAACCTACAGATGCTAGTGAAGAAGGTTATTTACCCATTATTGAAGATATAAATAAAGACTTATCCTCTATTTATTTAACATCAAACCAAAACATCCCATTAAAAACTTCTATTACAAATAACCCAACGATTTCAAATAACCAACCAGAATCTATTGGGTCTTATGAAGGTAGTCAAGTAATGATTAATTCTGATAGATTGGTTTTTAATACTAAAGTAGATAGTATTATACTAAATTCCCAAAGCACGATATCCTTAACTTCCCTTAATACTACTGGTATATATTCTCAAGAAGGGGATGTAGTATTACAATCTGCTAAAAATAATATTAGATTAGGAGATGCTAAAGCCGCTCAATCGGTAATGTTAGGAGATGCTTTTTTAGATGATTTTGAAAAACTTTTAGTAAAATTACAAGCCATGGCTCAAACTTTATCTATTGAACCTCAACTACTTTTAACAGCAGGAACAGCCGGGTCTACAAAAACACAAATATCCCTTATGTTAAATGATATCAATAGTTATAGATCAAAAATTGTAAAAACAATATAATATGGGAGAAGAAGCACTTTTACAATTATCCCAACAATCTCTTGCTGTATCTCAAGATAAATCTTTACAAAATCCAACCCTGCAGTCTTATACAATTATAGGTAGATTACAAGATAAAAATACAAACACACCTATACAAGGAGTAAAGGTTACTTTAGGTGTTAATCAAGATTTTGTACAAACAGAAGTTGTAGTAGAAAACCCTTTAAACACCTCTGAAGATTTAACCACTAGTGTACCTTCAACAGATTTAAATGATTTAGTTTTTACCCCTGTATCGGGACAAAATGATAGAACCGATAAACAAGGAAATTTTTCCATTAAAGTTAGAATTCCCATTATACCTGAAAGTCAAAAAACACCTTTACTTTTTGGTTTATTGTACTCTAAAAGTGGTTATCTTCCTGGAACTCAATCTATTATTAAAGGTGATAAAACAATAAAAACAAACTTATCCCTCGCTAGTTTAAAAAACATTGATGAAGCCGCTAAAGATATAGCCTATGGGTTTAATAGTGGGATTGATCAAGCCCAAGTATTATTAAACGCTGTAGGTTTAGACCCATTTGATGCTATACTTTCAGCTAAAAAACTAACACTTAATAAAATTGTAGATACTATAAAAACCAAACTAATGCCTTTATTAGTAACTTTATTATTGGCCTTTGGTATTTCAAAATTATCACAAAAGAATAGAAAAACATGCCCCTCTCCTGATGCTCTAAGGGATGTTATTAGAAATAGAAATAGAGTAGTAAGACAACTAAATCAAATATATAAGACCATTGTAGTAAACACTGCTTTATCTGTTGCCTTTAATTCTTTAGCTAAGGTATTAAAGGGTGTAAGATTACAACTAGACAAATTACCTATTCCTCAATCTATTGGAGGACCAGGACCAATAGGATTAGTATTTTCTCAAACATATTCTTTTACTGCTAAACTACAGGATATAAATGATAAATTAGAGTTATTAGAAAAAAATAATAAAAGTATAAATAAAGCCACTTTAACCTCTTTAGTATTTGTAATAGCAGGTGCTGCGACAGCAATATTATTATTAAATTCTATAGACCAAATGGCACAAGAATGTGCTGAAGAGAACGGCGTTGGTGATCTAGAATTAGAAGCAATTAACCAAGAACTATTAGATTTATCTGAAGAAGAAGCAGAGGATGGCAACCCCGTATTAAGTAATGTTAATGGGTTTATTTTTAGTGTTGAAACTGATAATTCAAACCCCGTAGGAACATTAAAACGTAGATTTGCTGTAGCAAAAGATTCAAGGGGGATTACATTATTAAAAGGAGAATCATCATTTAGTTCATTAGATCAAATTCTAATTGATGAGCTTGTATTCTATATTCAACAAAATGATTTAAAAGCAAATTAATTTAATATTTATAATAAATCAATACCACATGAAATTAAGTCAACTAAAATCCATTGTAAAAGTAGCTGTAAAAGAGGCTATACAAGAGGAAATAAAAGATATTCTTATGGAAGCTGTACGTTCTCCTAAACAAGCTGTTTACGAAACAATAACACAACCGCATCAACACACACAACCAACACCTAGCCCCTTAAACTCAGTAGTTCAAACTACTTTACCAGAAAATGATAAAATGAAGTTGAGAGAAAATATGATGGGGGTTTTAGATAGTATGAGACCAGGAGCTAATGGAACATTATCAGCTACTTCAGCAGATGTGCCTATGCAAGTAACAGCGGGTATGAATGCACAATCTCCTAATGGTAGTTTACCAAATGGAAGTGTAAGTATGGATCAAATAATGGGGTTAATGAATAGTAAAGCATAATAATATGGCATTTGGAGCAAGAAGGGTATACCCTAATGATTTACGACCTAGAGTTGCTATTGGTGTTAATTTACCATTTAGTGCACCTGGGGTGTTCCAATCTAACTATCAAACTAAAGATGCTATTAGAAATAATCTAATTAATTACTTTTTAACTAATCCTGGAGAAAGATATGAAAATCCTTTATTTGGTGCTGGTTTAAGAAAATACATATTTACCCAAATCGCAGCTGGGAATTTAGATTTTATAAAAGAAGACATTCAAACAAAATTAAATGATAATTTTCCAAATATTCAAGTTGAAGGTGTAGAAGTTCTGAAAAGTGTTAATGAAAATACAATACAAATAAATATTACATATAGTATCCCTAATACAGGTATAAATGATACTTTAGAATTAAATTTTAGATAATGGCATTATTAAATAAAGATATATCTTATATTAGTAAGGACTTTAATAATATTAGAGCCCAACTTATTAATTTCTCACAAACATATTTCCCAAACACCTATACAGACTTTAGCCCAGCATCTCCGGGAATGATGTTTATAGAACAAGCTGCATATGTTAGTGATGTTTTATCTTTTTATTTAGATAACCAAATACAAGAAACGTATTTACAATATGCTAGACAATTTGATAATTTATATGATCTTGCTTATATGTTTAGTTATAAACCTAAAACAACAGGTTTAGCATCAGTTGCTTTAGATTTTTATCAACAAGTTCCATCTAAAGTAGAAGGGGTAACTGTAGTACCTGATTTTGATTATTCTTTAATAATAGGAACAAATACAATTTCAAATACCCAAACAGGTATTAGTTTCTTAATAGAAGACGCAGTAGATTTTTCAACTTCATCATCAAGTGATCCAACTGAAATATCAATAGCTCAAATATCAAGCGGAGAACCAACTTTTTATTTATTAAAGAAAACAAGAAAAGCATCATCTGGTACTATTTCAACACAAACCTTTACTTTAGGTGCTTATCAACAATTTCCTACTTTAGAAATTAATTCAAGTGATATAGGTGGTATTCTTGACATATTTGATAGTGATGGTAATCAATACTATGAAGTAGATTATTTAGGTCAAGATTTGATATATGATAGTATTGAAAATACAAATACTAATGATCCTAATAACTACCAAGATGGAGACACACCTTATATTTTAAGGACAAAATCAACAAATAATAGATTTATCACCCGGTATTTAAACGAAACAACATTACAAATTCAATTTGGTTCTGGTAACGCTCTACAAATTGATGAACAAATAGTACCTAATCCTGATAATGTAGGGATTGGATTACCATTTGGTCAAAGTAAATTAACTACGGCCTATTCACCAACGAATTTTGTATTTACCAATACTTATGGTACCGCACCAAGTAATACAACCTTAACCGTTAGATATATAACAGGTGGTGGGACTAGAGATAATATTAATGCTAACCAAGTAACAAAATTAAATACTGGTAATACCTTATTTAAGAATTCAAATTTAAGTAATACTACAACAGCACAATTTATATTTAATTCATTAGCTGTAAATAACCCAACAGCGGCTAGTGGAGGAGGAGATGGAGATACTATAGAAGAAATAAGACAGAATTCTTTAGCTAGTTATAACACACAACAAAGAAATGTTACGGCTGATGATTATTTAATACGAGCTTTAAGTATGCCTCCTAAATTTGGTGATTTATCTAAAGCATATACCACAAAACCAAGTGTAAAAAATCCTAATACTATTTTAGATTTATATGTATTAGCCTACAATTTAGATGGTAATCTTGTAACAACATCAGACGCTATCAAAAATAACCTAATTACGTATCTAAACCAATCTAGAATGATAGGTGATACTGTTAATATAAAAGATGCTTTTATTATTAATGTGGGTGTTGATTTTGAAATAATTACATTACCTAATTTTAACAATAGTGAAGTATTAGCTAGGTGTATTACAGCATTACAAACATATTTTGAAGTTAGTAAATGGCAAATAAACCAACCAATTATATTAAGAGAAATAGCTGTATTATTAGATATTATCCCAGGAGTACAAACTGTTCAAAATATTAGTATTACAAATAAAGCAGGTACAAATAGTGGGTATTCACGATTTGCTTATGATATAAGTGGAGCAACTCAAAGTGGTATTATATATCCCTCTTTAGACCCAAGTATATTTGAAGTAAAATATCCTAATACTGATATTAAAGGTAGGGTTGTATCATTAGGAACTGGAACTTTTAATTCAATTGGTGGATACTAAAAAAAATAATTATGGCAATATATAAAATTTTCCCCTTACAAGATGCATCACTATATTCATTTTATCCTAATATGAATACAGGGATAGACCCTATTATTGAAGTAGGTAATATTAATGTAAACATAAACCCAGTACCACAAGTATTTAGATATTTAGTTGAATTTGATCAAACTGAAATAGAAAATGTAATAGATACTAAAGTAGGAGGAACTCAATTTTCTAGTAGTTTAAAATGTTTTATAGCTAACGCTCAAGGTGTTATTTTTGATACTGAATTAGAAATATACCCTGTATCTGGATCATGGAATAATGGGTCAGGTACTTACTTAGATTCACCTTTTACAACTAACGGTTGTAGTTGGCGAAACCAAACTTTTGAAGGAGGTCAAGAATGGGCTACTTCTAGTTTTCAACCATATGCAACTGCTTCTTTTTCTGGAAGTAATAACGCTGGTGGTGGAACTTGGTATACAGGTTCATCTGATCCCAACAATACTAACTTATATGTTACACAATCTTTTACTCTAAGATCTGATAAAGATTTAAACGCACCCGTAACTGATATAATTAAAGTTTGGTATTCTAGCTCAAAATCAATAGGGGGACATACAAATATTCAAAACAATGGGTTTTTAGTAAAATGGGAAGATACTATAGAATTTAGTACAGCAGATGCTATCCAACCCATAATGCAATTCTACTCAGTAGATACTAATACTATATATCCTCCTACATTAGAAATAAAATGGGATGATTCTTCTTTTGAAACTGGGAATTTACCTCCAATACAAACAACAGATTTATATGTAGCCTTAGATAGTAATCCTGGTGTATTTTATGGAGAAAGTGTTAACAGGTTTAGACTAAATATAAGACCTGATTTTCCTAAACGTACCTTTCAAACAGCTTCAATTGATACAATTAATCATTATTTACCACAAGGGTCAATGTACTCTGTTAAGGATCTAGATACAAATGAAACCTTAATAAATTTTGATCCTATATTCACAAAAATAAGTTGTGATAGTCAAAGTAATTATTTTGATATATACATGAATGGTTTACAACCAGAAAGATACTATAAAATTTTAATTCAAACTGAAATAAGTGGTAGTACAATAATAAAAGATGATAATTATTACTTCAAAGTTATAAATAGATAATGTCAGAAAGAATAGACTTAATAAAAGATGTTTTTAATAAAGCAGAATATATTAAAACCATAGATACTAGTTTTAATGAATTTGGTACCTTATCTATTACTGAGGACCAACAACTTCAACCTAGTGTTGAAGAATTCTTTGGATTATACAATTCTCTTTTTTATGATATACCTGCCTTAGGTGAGACTAATTCCCATCAATATTTAATACGAACAAGTGGTGAGTATATTAATTTTGATGAGGTTAATGATGAAATACAAGCATTACAGGCAGAAATAGCTCAATTAAGAAGTGATTTATTAACGGCTCAAATAGATGCGGCACAAGTAATAGCTAGTAATACAGGAGATGAGGCGATAACAGAAACATTTAATGTTTTAGAAAAAGAAATACAATTAGCAAACGAAAATATAATAACAACAAATACAACTCTATCAGAAAATACAAACACTTCCCAAAATACCCCTTCTTTAACAAGTGGAGGTAATTCAAGTGGTGGCGGTGGAGGTGGATATTAAAAATAATATATGGTTAAAGATATTACAATACAAAGTTTAGATCCCAACACATTTGAATATCAAACATATTCGGATTCGGATTCCCAACTAATTGTACAATCTCAATTAGACACAGTATTTTCTAAAGATACTGACTATATTGAATATTATGTTTATGATCAAAATAAAAATTTAATATACCCTAGTACAACAATTCCTCTATTGGAATATGATGTAAGAAATGGGGATGTTTTATTAGACCCCCTTTCAAATCTAACAGATTTAGGTTTTGATTTGGGTGTATATAATATTCTATATACTTTTTATAGAAAAAGATTAGCTTCAAATATAGGATCAAAATACTTCATAGCTAATATATCATCAGATAGAACCGAAATTAGATTAGATAGTAATATTATTACTAATGATTTAATAATTTCTTCTTCAAATGAATTTCTCCAGTACAGAGAAAATGCTGATTATTTTGTTGATTTCTATCTTAATTTTGGTGAAAACCAAACTGTAATTGCTAATAATATTAGATTAGAAACAGAACAGGGAATTGATCCTACGGTATTAATAAAACTATATGAGCCTTTACCTAATAATTTTAGTTTAAAAGATGAACTTTGGATAGTTGAAGAGTTATCTTTACCCCAAGCTTATGAAGCAGATTTCCCTTTTGTACCTATTATAGAAGATGATTTTACATTTATTTCGGGTCCTAATTATAATCTAAATGTAATACAAGAAACATCAACTGGTGGAGAATCATTTTCATTTAATACATTATTACAATCCGATTTAACAAGTTCAATTAACCAAATACAAAATCTTTTAAATCAAAAGGAAATTGATATTAATATTAATTATGAAAAATATTCAAACTTTGTTCATTTTAGTTCTGCTAAAATACGTTTAGAAAATTTCTATTATAAGGTAGGATTAATAGAATCTGCTAGTAATCAATTATCTCAAAATTTTACTGTAGTAAGTCCAACTTCCAACACACCATCATATATAGAAAGTAAAGCTCAAATCACAGGTCAAATTGATACTATTATAAAGAATTTTGATGGGTATGAATCCTTTCTATATTTTAATAGTGGATCTCAATATTCTTATCCAAAAACAACAATTTTACCTCCATACCAACTTGCACCCACAGGAAGTACAGAAGTTTTAACTTGGATTGGTAATGCATCCGTTGGAGAAACATATTATGGGGGACAAGCATTATCAGCCTCAGATTATGATCAAGATAATAGAAATTGGTTATACTGGTCTATCCCAGAGTATTTAAGAGACGATCCTGCAAATGAAGGATATGAATTATTTGTTGATATGGTTGCTCAATATTATGACAATGTTTGGGTTTACACAAAGGATATATCAAATAAATTTGATGCTGATAACCGTTTAGAATATGGTATAGCTAAAGATTTAGTAGCTGATGCTATTAGAGATTTTGGTGTAAAATTATATGCTAGTAACTTTAATACAAATGATTTATTTACAGCGTTTTTAGGGTTAACCCCATCAGGAAGTGCGTTTCCATTCCCAAATATGACTGGTAGTTTACCTACAGAATCTGGGTTTGAGTATGTAGATACTCAAATATCTGCTTCAAATGATATAGTGCCATTAAATAACGTTCAAAAGCAAGTATATAAACGAATTTACCATAATATACCGTATTTACTTAAAACTAAGGGTACAATAGCTGGTATAAGAGCATTAATTACTTCGTATGGAATACCAGATACAATTTTACGTATAAGTGAATTTGGAGGTAAAGATAGAAATGAATCTCAGGATTACGATTTAAAACAAGATGTATTTAACTATGCATTTGATACTGGAGTAAATGCTACAAATTTTGTATCATCTTCTTTAAAAGCAAACACAAAATTCCCAGTTCAACTTGGTACTAATAAAGCTCGAACTATACAATTAAGATTTAAACCATCTGATATTCCTCTACCTACAAACAATGTAGCAAACAGCAATATTAGATATTCTCAATCTATATTTTCAACAGATGATTCAGGTGGTAATTTAATACTAGAATATACAGGTTCTGGGTTTGTAACAGGTTCATATTCAGGTTCAATTGCTAGTCCTTATGATACCTACGGTACATTAAAATTTGTACCTGCTGAAGGAGATAATCCTAATTTAAGTGCTAGTGTGTATTTGCCTTTCTTTAATGGAGATTGGTGGTCAATTCAAATGAATGTTAATGATCTTTCTCCATCAACCTCTTCTTTATATGTTGCAAACGAAATAGATGGAAAAATTGGTTTTAATGAATCTTCACTGGTACATGGGGCTGACAATTCATACTATTTTGACGCTTCTATAGGGTTTTTAAATAAAGATACAAACATTGTTTTTGATGATGGTACTATATATACTCCTTTTTCTGGATCATTTCAAGAATTAAGATACTATGTAAATGAAATTAGTCAAAGTAAATTCCTTGATTATACCGTAAATCCATATTCAAACGAAGGAAATGGTATTAATTCTACACCAGATGAACAGTTTTTTAGAGCTGCCTTAGGTACTCAACTAGATACAGGAAGTAGAACATCAATCCATCCTAGAGTAACAGGCTCAGCAGTACAAATTACACAATCCTTTGCTACTGATACAAGTACATTTTTTACAAGTAGTGCTAAATGGGTTACAAATGTAGAAGATATATTTCAAGACCAAGCACCAGCAGGTATTAAAAATAGAATTACAGATAAAATACATAAAGAAAATTTAATTTTAGCTGAGGCACCATATGGTTTTCAAACACCAACATCTTCTAAAGCTACAATTTCAAGTACTACAAGTGATGTTTTATCCTCAATGGAGTCTATACAACAACAATCATTTGTAAGTCAAAGTTATACACCTAATGTCAATTATCTAGAAGTAGCATTTTCACCATCAAACCAAATTAACGATGATATTAATGCTCAATTAGGATACTTTAATTTAGGGGATTATATTGGAGATCCAAGATTTATTTCTTCATCTGATTATAGTTATCCTAATTTAGATAGATTAAGAGACGCATATTTCGAAAAATATATTAAGGGGTATGATATAGTTGATTTCATTAGGTTAATAAAATTCTTCGATAATTCATTGTTTAAAATGATTAAAGATTTTACTCCTGCTAGGACAAGTTTAGCTTCTGGTGTAGTAGTAAAACAACATTTATTAGAAAGAAATAGACAAAGACCTGCTCAAGTAACTTCATCTCAACACGTTTATGAAGGTTTAGTAGTAAACTTACCAAAAGATTATAGTTCAGGATCATCCGATTTTCCACAATACTCAACTGAGGGATCATCTTTATACAAATTTAGTGGGGGACCAGGTGGTTCATTTAATAGATATAATGGTTTACAAACATCCCCTTCAGGATCTAAAGGTTTAGGACCGGATAATAGATTTAATTTAACACAAAGTTGGACTGAATCCTTTGATTATGGTTCAATAGATAGATCAATAATTAATTCCACTTTCTTTAACCAAAGTAGTTCACAATATATTAGTGCATCATATAAAGGTATTAGAACCGGAGTTATACACAGTGACCAATCTGAATTCTACACAGGTATATTTACTGGATCTTATATAGAAGTATCTAATGGAGATTTAAACCCAGGCTGTGAGCCCTATTTAAATGTTGTAGATACACCTATATTATTTAAACCTATATTTTTTACATTCGCTGATGGTTTAGGTTCAACAGTGAATGAAAATGATTTTTTAAACCAAGAAAACTATCCACCAAGTGGATACGCTTGGGTAGCTTCTAAACAAACTATATTTGATGGTGATGATGCTGGTACACAACAAGTCACAGCTATAAAATTAAATCAATTAGATGTTAACGGGGTAGAAATAATTAGTTATTTAAATGATTTCACCAGTTTAAGATTTTTATTCCTTGATGCTACTTTACCTTATAATTTAAAATCAACCGAATATATAATTGAAGGAAGAACCAGATTTTCAGAACATTCTTTACTTAGAGTATCTCAAGCCTTTGGACAAGGAGGTAATAACTTCCCTCAAATAGTAGATAGTGTTCAATATTACCCTATAACAAGTTCTACCCAAGGAGGTTCTATGAACTGGTCATTAGAAGCAAAAACCGATTATAGCACTATACTAACACAAAATTCTGAATCTTCAGATAATGTACAACAAAACAACTTATCTAATTCTAATATAACAACACAGGAACAAAATATATTTTTTTGGAGTGGTCCAAACCAAGATGCTTTAGGGTTTTTTGATAATGGGGGTGTAAGCGCTACCACAGAAAAAATATTAGATCAAGAGATTTCATTTACATCATCTGCTTATACAATACCCTATACTCCAAACATACCCTTAGTAGTATCTGCTTCTATATTATATAGTTCATCCATTGGTATTAATAGTGCGGGTGTAGGAACCGATAGTGGTATATACCATTCAGGATCTTCTTATCAAGGAAGTAATTTAGCAATTCAAGATTTTATACTAGATTCAGGAGGAAGGTCAGTAGGAGGTCTTTTTGTAGATTTATTATCACCACGAGCTAGTGCATTTGCAGCGAGTTCATTACCAGTACCAGATGCTAGTGACGATACAGTCTTTATGCCTAGTACTGGTCTTATACAAACGAACGACACCAATTTTAATATCTGGGAAGATCAAAATTTAAGTATTTTAGCTGGTTTTGATCAACAAGCCCTTCCATCAAATGCTAAGTTTTATAAATTTTCAAATGGTAGTAATAATTTTGTATCACAGATTATATTAAGAGTTGTAAATGGAATATCAGGAAACTACTTCAATGTTATTAGTAATATCTCATCTGGTAAAGCTACAGCATTCGAAGTACCACTTACTTCTACTTCCACATTATTTATTCCCTCTCCTCTTTATGTTTTGGGTCTAGGAGACGTTGCCTTTAATGGTAATAACTGGAACACACAAATACCAGGTAATTCGGGTTCAGGAGCTAATATGGGTTCACCATACGCTGGACATCCAAAAATTAAAACAGCAGGTACAGCTTCAATGGATTGGTCATTCCCTTCTTTAACTTTAGAAGGAACACCACCAGCTTTAAATAACACAGCTGTATGGGTTCCATTTTCAGGTAGTGCATTAAATGTATCCAATGATGATTTTTTCGCTAACTTTGCACCTGGTAGTGGTTTAATAAATGGTACTTTTAGGTTCTTAGAATCATCAGGTACACCCCAAATGGGATTTGAATATGATGGTTCAGTAGAATTAAGATTATCATTTATAAAACAGGTAATAGAAAATGATATTGGAGTTACTGTTAATACTATAAATGCATTAAATTTTCGAACGTCTTTTTCATTCACTTCAACTAATGTTACTAATGCTGGTGATTATAGTGTAAGAGCATTTCTTCAAACTTGGGATGGTACTGATTTAGGTTCAACCAAATATTATTTATTTGGAGAAAATGGTCTCTCATGTAACAGTAGTGGAGCAATTACTGCTGCTAATTTAGCATCACCCTCAATAGCTGTTCCTTCTAATGATCCAACTACACAATATAGGATTGCTTTTGAAGTATTAAATACCCTAGATGAAGCTTTAGAATATACTTTTAAGATAACAAGTATAGACATAGGGGCGACTTATAATGTTAATCAAACATTAGCTATACTAACTGGATATGAAGGATTTGGTACTGATCTTTCTTTCCAAAGTAATAACCTTTCAGTACAAGAATCAAAACTTCCACCTGCGGCAAATTATTATAATGAAGCCGTAGTTGATATATACCTAAAGAAAACAGGATCATTTGGTGGTACACCTTATGACGTTATTATAACTTCATCAGTTTTTGATCCCTTAACAAATGTGGGTGGTTTTTCAGGTTCAATATACCCAGGCGTAGTAATTGATTTTGAACAATCCCCTATCTTAGATATAGAAAATCCACAAGATTTTGTTCCTGGTAACATTGCAACCACTAGTTCTACTCAAAATGAGTTAGGTGATATGTATTATGTTGAATATTCTATGAGTAATTTTGTAGGAGGGGTATTAAACAATATAACCCAAACCAACCAAAATATTACTTTTCAAACCGATAGTGACTTATCACGAATTGAAATTACTCAATCTTATTCAACACCACCAGGAGCAGGAATTTTTAACGCAACTGGGAGTATAGTATTAAGACAAGGTAATACTGCAAACACTTCTAATCTAGGAACTGAAGTTACAACATTAAGCTGGAATTTAGATCCTGAAGCTGATGGTACGGAAGCATATAGAGTAAATTTATCGGGATCCTTTACTGGGAAGTATATTCACAATGATGTATTTAGGTTTTCTGTTAGAAATGCCAAGACTAGCTTAGGATTACAGTCTGGTTTACATATTGAAAATATAACAGCTAGTTTATTCCCATCTCAATCCATATGGTCCCCATTAACATCATCTTCTGATCTCAATGTCTTTAGATCACCTGAGGATGTTAGTTTAATAATCCCTTCTTATTATCCTGGGGTTTTACCTTTTGATTTAGCGACAGATTGTCAACCTCTATTAAACAATTTCGTTAACCAAAGAACAAACCCATATTTAATGGATATAGATTACAATTTTCAAGGTAATACTATATACTTCTCCAGTTCTTTAGCACCAGTTAATTTTAAACAAATACTATCCGGTAGCGCTATAAGAGCAGCTGTCCCCGTATCTAACTACACTCAATTTAGTTCTATTAGTCCAAGATATTTAGGAGCAAAATCAACAAGTCAACGATTAAATGTTTGGAGTGTTGGGGATACAGGAACATTTGGTAAAAATCCAACAGTAGAATTAAGAGACGCTTATTTTGGGTATTTCAATGATCTAGATGATCCATATCCAAACATAAATAATTTAACAAGAGTTAATTTAAACTATTTGATTGACGAACAAGGTAACGCTTTACCTCCATCATTAAATCAATTAAGTATAGATACTTTTCAAACAGTATTTCCTAATGAAACTTTAGGTAAATTAGCAGTAAAATCTGGGGAAAATCAATATAGAAGTTTGGGGAAACCGGCTGTTATTGAACGTATGATGCAATATGTTACTCCAATTATGTATTCACAAAACTCTGGAGATAATTACACTAATATAATACCTCTATCAGGATCAGGTTATATATCACGATATGACAATGATGATGCAAGTGCACAAACATTTTCAGGATTTAATGCCCTAGGAGAAGCTATAGGTTTTGTAATTCAACCAACACAATCAATAGATTTAATTTTAAACCCTACAAGTTCTGTTACTTCCGCTTCAGGAACTACTTTTAGTCCTTGGGATTTAGGTAATACAACCGCTGGAGCTGGGGTAGCATATTATGATGAAGATAAATATTCATCATTAACAATAGGTGAAGATTTACCAAACCAACAAATAATAACTCTTCAATCTTCTATAGTAACCTCTTTTATAAGTGATACAAAACGTGTAAGAGATGAACTACAATTTAACTTACATTTATACACAGGCTCAAACGTACCACAAGATATAACATCAAAATATAACCCAGAAACCGAAGTTGGGTTTAACTTAGAAGATATTACGTGTACTGTGTATACAGATGATGGTAGAATAACAGATATAGGTAGTGTATTAGAATATGGATGGTTTAATATGACAAACATAGTAAACTATGAAAAAGTACTAAATAGAACTTCATTTTTAGGATGGAGGAGAAACAAATGGAAATATTCAAGAGTGCCAGTTCCTACAGGGGGAATTAGTTGTACTGTGGATTGGGAGATGTTTGAAACTTTATTTGACTTAGGTTTAATGAGAGAAAGATTTCCTAGAGGAGGAGCAGGAGTCAAGGCATTAGAATGGAATATTACAGCCAATTCAGGAAATTATAATATTAAGGTAGGTGATGAATTAAGGTGGAGGTTTAACGGTTCTTTTAAAGATAAAAGAAGTGGTTATAGACAAGGATTTTTCTTCCCCTCAAATTTTGAAGGACAATATACCTCAGTTAATATTGAAGGCGTAGGTGTGTATGATCATTTATTAAGTGAAGCAAACACAGCTCAAGCACCCTATTGGGTATTTACAGGTTCATCTGGTGGGGGTACTACAATAGTAGATCAACGATTTTTAGTAATGTCTTCTTCAAATATGAATGAAGCTTATGGGTCGTCCTTTAGACAAGCAGATCTAGATTACTTCCCAGCATCATCAGATTTTTTCCCTATGGGTGTTGAACCAAAAAATACAAGATTTGATAATATTGAATATTCCTTAGAATTACAAATTGGAGATGAAATAAGATTTGCTAATAATGAAAACTTTACATACACAATTAAAGAAGTATTTCCACCACAGAACAATAATGGAACTTTTGATAGAAAAAACAGATTAAAAATTAAAGTTGATCAACCTGTAGATACATCTATTAATAAAGATTTCTTTTTAGTAAGGAGACCTATTGTTAATCCTAATTCATTATATTTAAACACTCCATTCCCTTATGAATCACTATCAAGTGCTAGTATAAGTAATGGGGTAGTAGAATATTCAGGCTCAAGATTCGCTTTAACAGGCAGTATAAATACAGGTAGCGTCAATGGTAATGCTAATTTAAGTGGTTCTTACTCTGCTTCATTTAGTGACTTGGAGATTACAAGTACTCCTGGTATATTGTATCCTGATTTTCCAACGGAGTATTTAATACAAAGTGCTTCAATTATAGTAAATGATTTAATTTCTAAAAGAATTATAGAATCTTAATAAAATACATATTTATGACATATAACAATATTTATATAAAAAACAAAAAATGGGATATTTAAATAACGCGGTGATAACAGTTGATGCTATCTTAACTACTAAAGGGAGAGAGTTGCTAGCAAGAAACGATGGTTCTTTTCAAATTACACAATTTGCATTAGGGGATGATGAAATAGATTATACACTTTATAATCCAAACCACCCATCTGGTTCAGCATATTATGGTGAAGCAATTGACAACATGCCTCTATTAGAAGCATTTCCAAGTGAACTTCAAATCATGAAGTATAAATTAACTACATTACCTAGAGGTACAGCTAAATTACCTGTATTAGATTTAGGTTATGCTGCTATTACATTAAAACAAGGTGCTCAATTATCTATAACACCACAGACTTTGAATTACCTAGGTAATGAACAAACATTTGAAACATCAGGGTATAGTGTAACTATAGGGGATATAAGATTATTAAATACCTTTGTAGGACAAGGGATACAAACCGAATCTGCAATCCAAGCAAACCAAAATGCAACCCAAACTATAGGTACTAGTGTTTCTAAAACAATAATTGGAACACAAATTAATATTACAGCAACTACAATCAATACATTATTTGGTGCCAATGCTCAATTAAGAACAACACTTACAGTAACTGGATTAGATAGTGGGGCAAGATTAACAGTTCCAATAACAATAACAAGACAATCATTAACATCATAAAATATGGCTTTTAAAAGACTAGACCCAGAAGATTTTGTAGTAAGTTCCGATTCGGTAACTTCAACAGTATGGAGTAATAACTCACCTTCTCTAAATACTTACTTTACTTCTTCAGTACAAACAGAAGGTTCTTCCGGTCCTTATTATTTAAGTGTTTATCAAACAGCATCTGCTCTTGATACAGCCGCTGTTCAATTCCAAATTGCTTATGCCAATAAAAATGGTGGTGGTGGAGTTAATTTTGATGGTTCTGTACCTTTTGTATCACCCACAACTACTATTTATGGACAATATCGAACTTTAATATTAGAAGATGAGAATTCTAACTTTATATGGGGTGAATCTTCTACAGGTAGTGCTGATAACGCCTTTTATGTTATAAGTATTGAACGAGCAAGATATAAACAATCCTTACTTCCTGGTACTATAAATTTAATATTATCAAGTAGTAACACAGTAGCAACAAATAGCCCAACAATACAATTAACAGATAACTCAGGTATGGTAACCCTACCTACCTATTACGGTACACAAAGAATTTACCAAATGATCAGTGGTTCAGATGGAGTAGCATATGATGCTGGGTCTGGAGGAACAGGTTTTACACCTAATAGTGGTTCTTATGGTTGGTTCTGTCCTGACATTTCTACTATATTATTAAATGTTGCGGCTTTAGATGATAATACAGCAACTGGAGGTGGAATAAACATCTCATCATCATCAACAGCAGATAATTTCGGTAATAATCCTTCAAAATTATTCAACCAAATTTCAGGTTCAGTAGGAAATACAATAGGAAATATTTTTGAATTAAATTCTCAAGAAACCATTACATCAGATTATGTTTTTGTAAGAGCAAGAAATAATGAATTTAATTATACAGAAAATCCATCATTCATATCAGGTTCAACTGGTGAAGTAATTTATCCTTACTTTATTAATAACCCACAAACATTCCCCACAACAGTAGGAATGTATAATGATTCAAATGATTTAATAGCCGTAGCTAAATTATCAAAACCTATACAAAAAGACTTTACAAAAGAAGCTCTTGTTAGAGTTAAACTAGATTTCTAAAATGAATGAGCGCTTACAAACAATTCAATACACAGGACTTAATAGTATCACCACTTGAAGTAAATAAATCATTTTCTTTTAAAGGTGGTGGTATCCTAACTGGATCTGATATAGGTATTAATAGATTTACAGGTAGTAGAGGAGATTATCTAATATCAGGTAGTCAACTTTCTGGTACAATACCAAACCAACAAATACCCTCAGTATTAGTTTATGATTCTATAAAACAGCTTTATTATACAAATTATCTTTCTGGTAGTGGTGGTTTTATAAGCAATGCTATTACATCTAGTGTTTTATTAGGAGCCAATCGTGAGGGTAATACTCTTATTGGAGGTGTTCAACAAACAAATTTTTATAATTACGAACAAACTACACTTTGGCCTAATAAAACATTCCCAACATCTTCAATTGGTGTAATATCAATTCCATCTAAATTATTTGGAGATTATATCCAACCTAATTCTTTCTTTTTAGAAGGACCAAGTGGTTCTATTAAAGATGATGGTGAAGGTAGACTATTATGGAAACATACAAATAACACCCCATCTACTCCTTATGAGTACATGAATGGTAATATTATTTATCAACATGGTATAGTAACTTTATTCGACTCCATAACAGAAGGATCAGATATAGATAGTGTGTATGGTAATGGAGTATATGGTTCCTCTACTTATGGTTTAAGTAGAATATCAAGAATAGACTATATTGAATCTTTTGTTTCTGGTTCCAATGTTACAATGTCATTTTCTAGTTCATATAAATTATTTGAGACACAATATCAATGTACTATAGATGAAAATGAATTTAATTATACATTAAACCCAAGTGCAATAACAGGTAGTCAAATACCTACAGTATTTTCAGGAAGTAGTATAGAATGGGAAAACACAGCATCTATTGGTACTCCTTTAGGGTTTATAACAAGTTCATTTTTTGAACCCTATATTACAACTGTAGGATTATACGATGAGAAGTATCAATTATTAGCTGTAGGAAAATTAGCACAAGCTTTACAATCATCTCCTACAACCGATACAACTATTTTAGTAAATATAGACAGATAGTTTATATTTATAATAAACACCAAGTAAAATGGCAAAAAAATTACAATATAAAAGTGATATTGAACAAGGAAAAATTGTTGAATCATGGCATGTATCCCAATCAGTTGATGCTTTTGCTTCAACTAACCAAGTCGCTTACGATATATCAGTATCTGGGTCTTTTAAAGTAACAGGCTCACAATTTATTGAACCTACTAATCTTAATAACCAAGTAAGAAGTTTTGTATTATCATATGATAATACTACAGGTCAAATATTTAAAATGCTTACTACTGCTATCGAAAGTACTTTTCCTTTTGTATTTAATACAACTTCATTAACTGGTATACAATCTGCTGCTAATACAGCAAGTGGTGCTAATTCTATAGCGATGGGAATTAACACAACTGCAACTGGAGGGGGTTCTACAGCAATGGGAACTGAAACAACAGCAAGTGGAGATGCTTCTACAGCAATGGGAGAAGGTACAAAAGCACTTGGAGATTCTTCTTTAGCGATAGGAGACACCACAATTGCAGGTGGATCTAATTCTACAGCAATGGGAATTAACACAATTGCAAGTGGAGATACTTCTGTAGCAATGGGAAGTGGCACAACAGCAAGTGGAATAGCTTCTACAGCAATGGGAGTCACCACAATTGCAGGTGGATCTAATTCTACAGCAATGGGAAGTGGCACAACAGCAAGTGGAACTAATTCTGTAGCAATGGGAAATACCACAACAGCAGTTGGAGCTAATTCTGTAGCAATGGGAAGTAACACAAAAGCAAGTGGAGTTGCTTCTACAGCCATGGGAGTTTTAACATCAGCAAGTGCTGATTTTTCTACAGCAATGGGAATTGGCACAGAAGCAAGTGGAAATAATTCTACAGCAATGGGAGATAACACAGAAGCAAGTGGATATGCTTCTACAGCAATGGGAAGAAGCACAACAGCAAGAGGAAGTGATTCTACAGCTATGGGATTTTTCACAGAAGCAAGTGGACTACGTTCTACATCAATGGGAATTGGCACAGATGCAAGTGGAAATAATTCTACAGCTATGGGAGATAACACAGAAGCATTTGGATATGCTTCTACAGCAATAGGACGATTCAATGTTCTTAATACTGGCGACAACAAAACTTTTTATGCTGCAACTAACACAGCTTTCTCTATAGGTAACGGTACAGCTGGAGTATCAAGGTCAGATGCATTTAAAGTTTTATTCAATGGTACTACAACTATATCGGGTAGTATTACAGGTACATCTATTATTAAATCTGGAGGGACAAGTACTGAATATTTAATGGCTGATGGCTCTGTTACTACAGCAAGTTATAAAGTATATACTGCTTTACTTACTCAAACAGGAACCTCAACACCAGTAGCTACTATATTAGAGAATACTACAGGTGGAACAATTACATGGTCAAGAACCTCCGTGGGAGTATTTGTTGCCACTATTTCAGGCGCTGTATTTACTGTTGATAAAACTATAGTTTTTAATAACAACGGCACAGGTGGAGCTTCTTTTACCCCAACTATCATGTTCTCTTGGATAAGAACTAGTGATACACAAATGACTTTATATGGTGCTAATGGTGATAACAAATTAACTAGTGCTTCTTTTGAAATAAGAGTATACAGCTAGAACATGGTTAGAATAATTATATTAAATTAAATATGAGTTGGACTTATAAAACGAATGAAATAACAGATGTTACTCAATTCCCAAATAACACCTTTGGGTTTATTTATATAGTAAAGCACAAACCAACTAATAAATCTTATATTGGGAAAAAATATCTATTCCATAATCAAAAAAAGAAATTAGGGAAAAAAGAAACCCAATTGTTAAAAGAGGAAAGAAAATTACAAGGTTTAAGAGGAGCAACTCCAAAAACAAAACAAATTACTAAAGAATCAAATTGGAAAACATATTATGGTTCTCAAAATGATATCAAATTTTTATTATCTGAAGGTAAAAAAGATGAATTCGAACGTGTTATATTAAAGTGTGTCCAAACCAAAAAACAATTAACTTATTTTGAACTTAAATATCAAATGATATATCAAGTATTAGAAAAACCAGATGAGTTCTTTAACTTTAACATCCTAGGAAAGTTTTTCACTAAGGATTTAGAAGGTTTAGTTTTTGAAAGTATTGTGGAGGACACAAAATAGGGTTGTATATTACCATTTATGATAAATCAACTGTTAGTTACATTAGTAAATTCAGTATTAGGTTCGGGCAAACCCACTGCTCGAAATAATTATGCCTATAATTGTCCTTTATGTCATCATACAAAACCTAAATTAGAGGTTAATTTAACAGAAAATAGAGAAGGTAAAAATCCTTGGCATTGTTGGGCTTGTGACGCACGAGGTACTACAATATACAGCTTGTTTAAGCAATTAAAAACTGACATATCTAAATTTACAGAGCTTAAATCCTTAGTTAAATCCTCTACAACTTACAAACCAAAGCATGATGTAGATACGTTAAAATTACCACAAGAATACGTTAGCTTAATTAACTTCTCAACTAAAACACATATTATGGCTAGGCATGCTTTAGCATTTCTTAAAAAACGTAATATAACGGAATTAGATATTATTAAATATAATATAGGGTATTGCCCTACAGGTAAATATCGAAATAGAGTAATAATACCTACATATAACCAAGATGGTTCTTTAAACTATTTCACAGCACGGTCATTTGAAACAAATTCCACCTACAAATACATGAACCCAGAATCATCAAGAGATGTAATAGCTAATGAACACCTAATTAATTGGAATATACCAATTATTTTATGTGAAGGTTTATTTGATGCTATGGCTATAAAAAGAAACGCAATCCCACTATTAGGGAAAAACATACAGAGTAGCTTAATGAAAAAGATAGTTACATCTGTAGTAGATAAAATTTATATTGCATTAGATAAGGACGCAATAAAACAAGCTTTAAAATTCTGCGAACGATTAATGGCAGAAGGAAAAGAAGTCTATCTCGTAAATTTACAAGATAAGGACCCGAGTGAAATGGGTTTCGAAAATTTTACAAAACTAATACAAAATACACTCCCATTAACTTACTATGACTTAATGGAACATAAACTATCATTATGATAAAAAAATCATACAAAAGATTATTAGAGATTTCAGATGACTACCAACAAGTTACAATGCCAGATTCTAGGTATTATAGACGAAATGGTAACTATTATCCATCTATTACACACGTTTTAAGTACTTACCCTAAAGGTAAATATTTTGAAGACTGGCTTAAAAAAGTGGGACATGCATCTGAACACATTGTTAAGAAAGCAGCTGCGGAAGGTACACAAGTACAC
>Ga0114915_1000281_pt1 | contig 23623 bp, 11 predicted proteins | sample MalvirAntarct_55_FD_87288 | JGI IMG/M metagenome (GOLD analysis project Ga0114915, IMG submission 87288) | Marine viral communities from the Global Malaspina Expedition - Malaspina viral metaG Antarct_55 | ecosystem: Environmental > Aquatic > Marine > Oceanic | place: South Georgia Island...
ATGGCTTCGAATGGCTCGGTCGGCTCGTGCTTCCAGATGGCGCCGCCCCCGCGCTTGCGGCTCGGGTTCTGGACTTGCTGGCGGTCGGGGTCGTCGGCTTCGGCAAGACCGGAGCGATCATTCGTGGCCGGGTGGCCGGGTCCTCCGAGATGCGTGAAGGGGCGGCGTCCGACCCTCTGGCTCTTACGCTGGTCACGCCGGCGGCGCTGAACGATGTCGACGCTCTGCGCGACGGGCGATCTCTCCGCGAAGACTACGCCGCCTACTGGACCGCTCTGGGCTACGACCTCCTGAACGTGTTCGCCATGCAGAGGCTGGAGGGCGGCTACGTGGCCCTGCGCTATCCACCACGGGCGGGTCGATGCGAGCCCTATCTGCTGACCGAGCCGGGAAGCGCCTTCCTGGTGCGTGCGCGGGACGGTGCGGAGCCGATCGAAACCCTGCTGACGAACGGTCTTCCGCCGACGCCATGGATCGAGCGTCCCGACTGGCGGAACTGTCCGTTCCTGCCGCAGAACGGCTATGGCGAGATACGGCGCGATCTGATCGACCACGCCGCCCTGGCGGGCGGTATCCGTCTCGATGCGGAGGCGGCGGCATGATGTTCGGCGACCGCCTGGAGGTCACGCTCGCCCTGGAACTCGCGGGGCCATTGCACATCGGGTCGGGCATCAGTGAGCCGAGACCGGAGTTGCAGAAGCCGGACATGGAGGCGGCACCGGAGGTCGCGCAGATACAGCGCGACCATCACCGCAACCCGATCATTCCGGCCACCACGCTGAAGGGGGCGCTGCGCGCCGCCGCGACACTTCCGGCGTCCGTCCTGGACCGTTTGCTGGGGGAGCAAGGCGACGCACAGAAGGAGCGGGGCAGGATCGGCCGGCTCTGGCTGGAGACTGCCGTCGCGCGGAGCGGGATGGGTGTCGACCATTCCGGCTCGACGAGCGGCGGCGGAACGATCGATCGCGGCTTCGTCAAGACTGGCGTGCAGATCGACCGCGCCAGCGGGACCGCCGAGGACCGCAAGCTCTATCATCGCGAGATGGTCGGCGACGGCACGGTCTTCGACGCAACCGCGACCCTCTTTGTCGACGGCCTGGACGAGGCCGCAGCCATCGACGACCTCGCCCGCCTGCTCGCCCCTCTAACCCAGGAACCCGGCCTCTCGATCGGCGGGCAGACGCGCCAAGGCGGGGGCCGGCTTCGACTGGGCGACGCCGTGGTGAAGCGTCGCCGCATCGATCCGGCGACCCTCGATCTTGTCCACGAGAGGACGGACCTTGGTCGAAACCTCATCGAGCTGGCCCAGGGGCACGCCGTCGACGGCGTGCCCCTGACAGCGCGGCTGCGCCTGACCTGCGAAGGGCCGTTTATCTCGATACGAGATAAGTCCGAAGGTGACGATGGCCGGGAGACGACCAAGCCGCTGGAGCGTGGCGGCAAGCCGATCCTCTGGCCGTCGTCGTTGCTCGGGGCGCTACGCACGCGGGCGGCTTGGATCGCCGCCTGTGCGGTCCTGCGCAAGGACGACCGGTTCGCGCCGGGGCGCGAGCCGCACGAAGTCGACCGGCGCAACGACGCCATCCGCCGCGTCGACGAGGTCGCGGGACTTAGTTCCGTCGAGCGGCTCTTCGGAGTTGCCGGCTGGCGCGGCCTGCTCGCCGTGGCCAGCCTGACCGACGACAAAGCCTCCCGGCCGGTGCGCCTGCCGATCACCAGCGTGACCATCGATCGCTTCACTGGCGGAGCGCTCGATCAGCGCCTGTTCACCGAGGAGACCTTCGTGGGCGCCGGCTTCGTGGTCGATCTCACGCTGGAGGCGCGTGGCGAACCGGTCGCGGCCGATGCCGCGCTTCTCGACCATCTGCTTCAGGACATCGCGTCCAATGGGCTCGAGCTGGGCCACGGTGCGGCCAAGGGTTTCGGATGGTTCGAGGTCGCGGTGTCGCGGCCGGACGCGGAGGCGGCATGAGCATCGCAGCATTCAAAGCCGCGGCGAAACGCGAACTACCGCTGCGTGCGCCCTACAATTTCGTACCGCTGAACGAACGGGTCCTGCAGACGCCTTTGGGCGGCGACCCCGACCTCGGCACGCCGCTGGCCGAGGGCCTGTCGGGGGAGATCCAGGTGGAGTGGCGGGTCGAGACGCCGCTTCTCGTCGGCGGTAGCGCCGGCGCGGCTGACGACGCGGAAAGCGGCAACAACCGGCCCTTCCAGCTGCCGGACGGCGGTTATGCGATCCCAGGGGCGTCGCTGCGCGGCATGATCCGCTCGGTGTTGGAGATTCTCTCCTACGCTCATCTCGATTTGCTTGCGGACGGTCGCTTCGGTCTGCGCGATTTCGATTCGCTCAACTGGCAGAAGACCCTGCTGCGCGATCGCAACCTCGCCGGCAAGCCGAAGACGATGGTCAATCGGCAGGGAACCTCGTTCACGACGCGGCTGCCGTTTGCGGGCTGGCTCGAGGCCCGGTTTGAAAAGGGTGCGTGTGTCAGCGGAACGCTCACCAAGGCGGAGTACAAAGACGTTCCGGTTGCCGCAATCGCCGGCGCTCTCGGCATAACGGCCGACGACTGGCATCGAATGACCCTCGCCGAGCGTCACGATATGCTGAAGGGGGCCAATCTCGCGGGCGAGGTCGATCTCGGCACCATCGTACCGGAATTGGCGGGGCGACGCGGCACACTGGTCGTCGCGGGACGGGCGGTACGCGATCCCGGCCAGAGGACGAACAAGAACAAGGAGTCGGCCTTTCTCGCGGAAGCGGGCACCGCCCTGCCGATCGGCAAGGCCGCCTTCGATGCTTTCGATGCGATCCAGGTGACGGACGGCAACCGTCATTCCGGCGCGCCCGCCGAGAACTGGTCCTACTGGCGCCGGCGGCTGGGGCGGGGCGAGCGCGTGCCCGTCTTCTACCGCGGCGATCCGGCTGGTGCCGCGACCGGGGTGCCGCAGCCGAATGCGTTCGTCATGTCGCTGACGCGGTTCATGCGCATTCCGCATCGCCATACCATTCACCAGCGCCGCGATCGCGATCAGAAGTTCCTGCCCGAGGCCCAACTCGATTTCGTCCAGGCGCTGTTCGGTCATGTCCCGCCGGAGAAGTCGAAGGCCGTAAGATCCGCCGGCCGTCAGCGCGCATGGCGGAGCCGGGTGCGCTTCAGCCTTGCGACCCTCGCCGACGGGTGCGTCGCGAGGCCGCTGGACGCGCGGTCGGCCGTCACCATGCGGCCGCGCGCGTCCTACTTCCCATTCTACCTCCGCCCCGCAGAAAATGCCGGCGGCGCACCGGTGACGCACCCGGTCGACTGGTCCAGCGACCAGGCGCGCCTCGCCGGCCGCAAGCGCTACCCCGCCCGGAACGCCGCAACGACGGATCTGCCGCGTTCGCCGCGCGAGAACCCCGTTCAGGAGAACCGCCTCGTCTTCCTGGAAGCATCTCCGGAGAGGCCGCTAGTCTTCCGTTCCGTCGTCCGGTTCCACAACGTTCTGCCCGAGGAACTCGGCGGCCTCGTCTGGGCCATCGGGCTCGGCGGTCACCAGGAGCAGAGCGGGCGGCGGCTCCGCCACATGCTCGGCCGCGCCAAGGCGTTCGGCTATGGCCAGACTCAGGCGCTGCTCCGCGATGCGCCGCGAATCGAGCGCAACGACGGGACCCCGCCGCCGACCCTCGCCGACTGTGCAGCGGCCTTTGACAACTGGCTGCAGCGGGCGTTCGGCGACCGGACGCCGCTCACGGACCGGCCGGAGCCGGCCGCTCTGTTCGCGATGTGCGATGCGGAGCTGGGCGCTTCCTTGAGCCGGCATCTGACGTTTACCGAGACCGACGCCCGGGGCAAGGAGCGCGCGGAACGCATCCTCGATGCCTACAGCGCGATCAGGAAGACCGCCGCCAACGTGAGCAATGCCAACAACCGTCACTGGCTCGGCGGCGAACCGATCTCCCGCGACCCGAACGACCCGACGTTCCTGTTTCTCCCCGCCTATCCGCTGCCTGACGGGAGCGAAAACTAGTCCGGAGAGGCAGGCCGCCATGTGGAAATCGGTCCAACCCACTGGAAAATCTGATGAAACCAATCCCGCCCGCTTCGTTCGCGGGGGTGGGATGGGCCGTATGCGGCAGCCTTCGGGCGAAGGCTGTGGAAATGCTGCTCGGAATGCGTATGATGTCAATGCGTTCGGCAGAGGCCGTCGGACGCAGTTCCGCTGAAGGAAGCGGATTGAGACCGAGTGCGCGAGGACGAGCACGGTCGGGCATTCGTCGGACGCAGTTCCGCTGAAGGAAGCGGATTGAGACGGCGGCATCATACCGGAGTAGGTGGCGGGTGCCGTCGGACGCAGTTCCGCTGAAGGAAGCGGATTGAGACACGCCCTGCTCGGGCGTCGCGGCATGCTGGGTAAGTCGGACGCAGTTCCGCTGAAGGAAGCGGATTGAGACCGATGTCGAGGCTGCCGACATGATTCTGCGGGCCGGTCGGACGCAGTTCCGCTGAAGGAAGCGGATTGAGACTTCTTAGAGCCACCAAGATGTTAAGTGCCACATCGTCGGACGCAGTTCCGCTGAAGGAAGCGGATTGAGACACGATACAGATCACCAGGGACCAGATCACGAGTCGGACGCAGTTCCGCTGAAGGAAGCGGATTGAGACGCTGACGATAATGGACGCGGCGGCGATGGTGTCGGACGCAGTGCCGCTGAAGGAAGCGGATTGAGACGTCTGCACGATACAGTTGATGCCGTACATCCGCGGCCGGAGCCTAACGCGCCTGACGAAATGTGCCTTCCCGGCGGCGGCTACCCGTCCAACTGTCAGAGCAGCCAGTAATCCTGGTCGTTCATGATGGGCGCGCCGCCGTGCTGCCGGCAGCGGTCTATGCCGTCCGCCGCGATCGCATAGACGCGCAGGCTGTCCTCCGTGGACAGGATGGCCTCCAGGCGGGTGACGATGCGTGCCGTCATTGCCTTGGTCAGGCGCGCCTCGAACACGCTCTCCTGCACGCGGACCATGCTCGTCTCGAGGATCTTCGCCACCCTGCGCCGGCGTCGGTTGTCGGCCACGTCGTAGGTGAAGACGGTCAGCATCTCGCCCTTCGCCATGTCAGTAATCCAGGCGATAGGGAGCGAACGGCTCGCCGCCTCGGCAGTGGCGGCCGTAGGCGACGATCTCCTCCTCGATCAGGCGACGCCAGGTGAGCCGGCGCTTCGTACGCGGGCTTTGGATCGCGTCGGCCATCCTGGACTGATATCCGCCGATGATCGCCGCATGGCCCTCGCGCGCCAAGCGCACGCCCGCCGCATCGGTGTGCTGGAACATCGCCTCGGACAGGTGCCGGTTGTTGAACAGGTAGACGGCCAGACCCTCGACCAGAGGCGCGCGGAAGATCTCGACCAGGTCGTAGACGCAGGCGTCGCCGCCGTCGCGCGGGCTGTGCAGCGCGCCGAAGCCCGGATGCAGTCCGTGCCGCCGCGCCAGCGCCTCGGTATCCCGGGTCAGCAGCCACGCCAGGTAGTTCAGGACGACGTTGAACGGGTCCGGGCAGGGCGCGCGAATGCGGCGGAACGGGTGCGCGGCCGTCGCCCAGGGCGGCAGCACCAGCCGCGCCAGCGCCGGCCAGTAGAGTGCGGCGGCGGCCCCCTCGTAGCCGAGCAGCTCCGGTACGTCGGCGGCCAGCGGCAGCTTGCGGATCATCACGGCGATCTGCTGAAGCGGTGCCAGCAGGGCGCGCTCCTTGCGGCGCCGGTTCAGCCGGTGCAGGACGGCCCGCTGGTTGCGCAGCCGCGCCTCGACCAGCCGGCGCGCGAGGTCGACCCGTCGATCCATATCGAGCACCGTCCGTGCCTGCGCGATGTGCAGTCCGGCATGGTCGCTGGTGGGCGACGCGGTGATGCCGATCGTCTCGCCGTCGCCGTTCACGTGGTGGATGACCGTGTCGGTCAGGAGCGCGAGGCGGATCGCCTCCGGCTCGATGTCGCAGGCCGGCCCGATCTCGATCCGGTCGATGCGCTCGGCCGGTACCGCCAGCAGTTCCCGGCTGCTTGGTACGCCGCGTTCCTCCACCGTAAACGCCGTGTTGCGTACTGACAGTACCCGGCCCGGCTCGCGCAGATAGAGGATGCGCAGCCCCGCATCGAGCCCCGCATCCCGCTCCTCGGCTTCCCGCGCGTCCGCCCTGTGGCTCGCCTCGTCCTGTCCGGCTATCCACCGCAACAGGCGGGTGCCGCTGTCCTCGGCGGCGTCCTCCTCCTTCACGGTCTTCATCACCACGGAGCGGACGAACAGGTGCCCCAGGAACCGGAATCCGCGATCGAAGTCGACGATCCGCGTCTTTTCCGGGTTGAGCGTCAGGCCATGGTCGCGCAGCAGCGTCCGTATCCGCTCCAGGGCGGTCTCGGCATTCGCGGCCTGCCGGGTGAGGATGACGAAATCGTCGCCGTAGCGCACGAACCGGAGGCTGCGCCGATGTGCAACCAGTTCATCGTCGACGGCGTCGAGATAGAGGTTCGACAGCATGGGCGACAGCGGCGAGCCCTGCGGAATGCCGTCACCGGGCGTATCCAGATCCAGTCCGGCGGCCTCGAGCCACAAGCCGATCAGGTCGAGCAGCAGATCCTCCCCAGGCCGGCCGGTCAGCAGTGCGGAGAGCTTGGCCATTAGGGTAGCGTGCGGGACGCGGTCGAAATAGCGTTCGATGTCACCTTCGACGACATGGGTGAAGCCATCCGCCCTGTAGCGCGCGATCGCGTCCACCGCCTGCTGGACCGACCGGCCGGGCCGGTAGGCGAAGCTCGCCTCCGCGAGTTCGGGTTCGACGACCGGCATCAGCGTCGTGGCGACGGCGGTCTGCGCGATACGGTCGACGACCGCGGGGACGGCCAGCCGCCGCGTATCACCACCGGGCTTCGGAATGTCGAACAGCCGAAGCGGTTGCGGCCGGTACGAGCCGTCCCGCAGCCGTCCTGTCAGGCCGAGGAGCCGCTGCGAGGCGCGCTCGGCGAAGCGCTCGACGGTCACGCCGTCGCTGCCCGCACAGCCGGCGTTGCCACGTACCCGCACCCAGGCCGCTTCGAGGGCATCGAGACGTGTCGCTGCGGCAAAGATATCCGTCTCACCGCCGGCGAATGCCGGACCGCTTAAAGCCGTCCGCCGCACTGACCGATCGCGCATTTTCGCCCCTCCGCCATGTGGAAACGATGCTAAAATATTGATCTGTATGGGAAATTCGCGATCAAAGCCGCCCGGTGGCAAGAAGGAGCATACGATGCTGGCAGGATTGACGCCACGTCGTGGAAAGGCATACGTTATTCATAGTCCTGTGAGGCGTTTGTGCGATGCCAGTCAGGACGACAGCCGCTGAAGGAAGCGGATTGAGACCTTGCCATCTTCGTAGACAGCTGCACTGAGGGCGAACGCCTCTCCCCGTCAGGACGACAGCCGCTGAAGGAAGCGGATTGAGACTCTGCTCCCACAAGTGATGCAGCTCGTCGTTGAACTTCGTCAGGACGACAGCCGCTGAAGGAAGCGGATTGAGACTCAATACCAGCATCATGGACCCGCTTGTGAAGTCAGGACGACAGCCGCTGAAGGAAGCGGATTGAGACGCAAACCTATATCCATAAGCTTGCCTATTAAGAGTCAGGACGACAGCCGCTGAAGGAAGCGGATTGAGACACCCAACTCCCACCAATGCGGTAGGAATCGGGTCAGGACGACAGCCGCTGAAGGAAGCGGATTGAGACCAGGATCTCGTCCACAGTGCGCGCCATCAGGTCAGGACGACAGCCGCTGAAGGAAGCGGATCGGCGCGCCAGCTTCTTCGGGTAAGCGAGGGTTAGCCGCGTTGGGCCTGCTGGAGCGCGCTCAGTACGGCCTCCAGCGGCGGCAAAGGACTGCCGTGACCCCAGAATCCGCGCTCGGGAAGTGCGCCACCGTACCAGCCACCGGGGAACGCCGCCGCGAGCGCCTGAACCCGGTCGCCGCGGCCGGAGAAGTTGAACTCCGTCGGACCCGCGACGAGAGCATCGGGCAGATCGCCCTGCGCCACGGACAGCGCCAATCGGTCGAACACCGGCGACGTCCGGTCGTGCGGGAGCCGGATAAGGATCAGGCTGCCTGCGAGCACGGTTTCGGCCGCGTCGATGGCAGCCTCGGCGGCGGCCTCGTCGACCGGCGCCACCCCCTGCGCGGCACGGTCCTCGGCCCGTATCGCGGCTATCTCCATCGGAATTGCCCCGGCGGCGCGCAGTTCGGGAATCCAGCCGCGGTCGTTGGCCGCCACCAACGCCATCCGCCGGCTCCAGGCCGTAGCAGGCAGGCCGAGCAGCGCGAAGACCTGCTCCAGACTGGTCGGCCGATCGGCTCCCGCCAGCGGGCCGTGGTGATCGACGAGGACGCAGCGGTCGAGGATCTCAGGCGGAAGATCGGGCTGGAGTTCGACCAGGACGGGCCGCCGCCTAGCCGCGAGAGCGCCGGCAATCTCGTTCCGGTAGGCGGAAGCCTTCGCCGCGTGCCAGGGCAGGCGCTTGTCGACGATGGCTTTGCGTTTGAGATTTCCTCGCACGAGAAGGCCAATCTCGAGCATTTCCAGGTCTCGACCGCCGAGGAAGAAGACCCAGTCCGTCACTTGAGCCATAGTCCGATCGTGCCGATCGCGAGGATCACCACGGGGACGGAGAGGTAAGCCCAAGTCAAATTTCCGCTCTCGGCGAAGCGCCGCTCCAAGCTGTCGCTCCAGCCGTAAAGCGCGACGAACAGGCTACCGACCGCGCCGACGATCAAAAAGATCGTCAGCCACGTTAGCGGCCACTGAAGGTTGTCGCCGGCACTAAAGACATTCATCCCGAGGATCCCGGAGATGATCGTCAGCGGCAGACCGACACCGGCTATAAGGTTCAGCCGGTTCTGATTATGCGCGAGCCGACGCTGTTCCCGTGCCGCCTCCGATACGCCCGCCTGCCGGGCCTCGCGTCGGATCTGATCGTACAGCGGCCGCAGCCGCAGGTTCTCCCGCAGCAGATCGAACAGTTCCTGGGCCTGCACCTGTGCCGACAAAGTCTCGAACCAATAGCGGGTGCTGAACTGAAGGATGTCCTGCTCGATCGCCTCCACCACCTCCGGGGCCCGCGGACGGGCGCTCATCGCATCCGACAGGCGTTCCGACAGGGTGACGAGGGCCGCCTTCTGGAAATAGGCGATCAGCGCGAGCTGGAAGTAGTGCCGTCTGCCATGGCCGACGAAAACGTTGCGGAAAAGATCTGTCTCCTCCGGGCCTGGAGTGGATCCGACCATGGCGAAGCTGTAGCCGCTCAGCAGGTAGCGGGTGCCGCTGCCGGCCGCGGCATCGAAGTGGCGGTCATAGGTCTGCCGCCGTTCCCAGCCGTCGAGAAACGCGCGGCTGTATGGCCAGCCCACGCCGGGGCCGTCGCACATGGCGATCCGGACCCAATCGGGCTCCGACACGGCGCCGATATCATCCACCTGCATGATCGTCATAGAGAAGGCCCGATCGTCGCCGAGCAGCGAGAGGTGGACCGGCGGCCGATCATCTGACGAAGGCTCGCCCTCAATCGGCAGGCCGGCGAGCACATCTCGCCACGCCGGATGCAGCCGTGCCGCCCGGCACTCCTTTACGAAGTCGAGGAACGATGCGGCGGGGACGGGAGGGCTTTCGTGCAACGGTGCAGTGGCATCGGTGGCCCAGTGAAGGCTGGTCGGAAAGAAGAGGGCCGGACGGTCCGCGCCCTGCGCCGCTTCTCCAACAAAGGCCGGCGGGAAGACGCGTCTCACATGCTCTGTCAGAGCCATGATCCGTGCGAGCGTCGAGGGGTCGGGGCTGCCGTCCGCAATATCGCAGGCGAGGCTCTCGTCGTGCGCGAGTTCCACGACCAGCATCACATTGCCCGTGTCGAAGAGGTAGAGGTTCATCCGGTCCACGCGGAGGCGGTAACGGCCCGGAGCCGAACCGAGGTTGCCGGGCAGCACTACGTCGAGAGCCTGAAGGTCGGTTCGTCGCCAGAGCCGGATGGGGGCGTCTTCCGGCTTCTCGTCGATCGTGCCGAACAGGTAGCGCTGAACGTAGGGTTCGAAGTAGACGAACTCCGCATAGCTCTCCGCCAAGCCATCCCCGTCACCTGCCGGCAGATGACGCCATCGGTCCGCCGTGATCTCTTTCCAGGGAGAACCCGCGAGCAGCCGGGCCAATGCGTCGATCCGATCGCGCCCCGACGCGAGACGGTTGCCCGATCCGGCGGCCGTTTCGACGGCGAACGGTATCAGCAGGATCTGTCTGTACAGGCCGACCTCGATGTCGCCCGAATGGCGCGTCCCTCGGGGTGTTTCGGTCACGTTTCCTCCAACCCGGATCGTCTTACGCAGTGGCCGCTAGCTCATCGCAGGACCGGGCAGCATGCCTGCACGTGCCAACCGTCGCTTCAGCGGAGCGCCGAGGTGCTGAAGCGTGGTGGCCCTTTCAAGTTCTGCTGTCGCCTTACCCACGCGAACCCCGCTACTGCTTGTCGCTCCAAGGATCTGATACGAGGCGAGTCTCACGCGTGACGATCCGGTGCACTGCGGCCGGGTCTCTGGCCCTCATAGTTAGAACTTTACATGCGATGTTTTCCGGGAGGCAAAGACCGAACTTCAACGCATCGGAGAGTTCATCAGGAAGCCTTGGATGCGCTCGATCCGCGTCGATGCGGCGAATGCAATCAGCGATTTTGTGCGCCGGAGCACCGCGAACGGAGATGGACAGATCGCCGACATCGGCGAGCGCGAAGCCGCTAACTGCCAGTTCACGGGCAATCGAGAGCGACGAGGCTGTACCTCCGAACGTCCAGATCGTTACGTGCCCGTCGCCCGCCGACACGACCGGAAGGCGGCTGCCGTCCACAAACGGCAGCCGCGACCGTATCGTGTCCAGGGCGGCGTGAGCGCGATGAGACACCCGACAGTCGGGCTCCGCGCCTGCGACAATCGCCTCTGCTGCTCGGCTCACCGTGCCCGATAGGCTTCGTCCGGACCCGAGCCACCGTGATCTGCCGGGCCGATCGCTCGGCACGACCGCAACGGACCGTCTTCGCCAGTCGACGTCGATCACGCGCCAGCTTCGGCCAGCCAACGACAGGACCGGCCTTTCGCCGTTCGCCGAAGGCGTGAGGCTGGCGGGATGGACTGTGCCGACATCGGTCGGGCCGTGCCTAACGATGAGTTGGAGTGGCTCTGCGAACGCCGCGACCAGATCGGAGAAGTGCCTGCGGCCGAACTCGCGCTCGCCGCGCCTGCCCAATCCGAGGACTCCGTCGTCGTCGGCTAGAACATCCTCAGCGAGCATGTGGTCGACGACGGCGATGCGGTCCTCTACAGGCACGGCGTCGAGGGCACGACCGAGCCAGGATGCGATTTCGCTCCGCTCCAGCCCGCCGAGCTGCAGTATCAGCGCCATGACCTGCTGCGCGAAGATGTGTGCGGGCCGCGGTGGGGGCACCACCGGTTCAACGTTTCCCTCGCGCCAGAGGCGCACCAAGGCGAGACCGATCAGCAATTCCTCGTCGTCGGTGGCCAGAAAGAGGATGTTTCGCCGTGTGCCCTGCCTACGCCCGGATCGGCCCATGCGCTGTAGGAACGACGCGACGCTGGGCGGGGCCCCGACCTGAATGACACGATCGAGATCACCGACGTCTAGGCCCAGTTCGAGGGTCGAGGTCGCGACGATGACGCAATCCGGCTCCGCAGAGAAGGCGGCCTCCGCCTGCCGTCGCTCGTCCTGGGAGAGCGCCGCGTGTGAGACGAAGGTGCGCACCCCAGCTTGTCTTAGGCCGCTGGCGATCTCTTCCACCCGGCTTCTGCTGTCCGCGAAGACGAGACGCCGCTCGCCGCGGTGGAGCCGCGAGATGACCGTGATCGCGTTGCTTACCGATCCGACGTGGTCGGCGGTCACATCGCCATCGGCGACCGGTCTGATTGGTCCGATCACACGGCCGCCCCGGCTCCCCGTGAACCAGTCAAGGAGTTCTTGGGGGTTACCGACTGTGGCGGTGAGGCCGATGCGCTGAATGGGGCGGCCTGCGAGCCGCTCGAGACGGGCGAGGAGAAACAGCAGGTGCCAGCCGCGATCATCGCCGGCGAAGGCATGTAGCTCGTCTACGATGGCTGCGCTGATCCCGCTAAGGAATGCTGCGTGATCGAGGCGTGCGGAGATCATCATCGCTTCCAGCGACTCAGGCGTCGTCAGGAGGATCTCCGGCGGGTCGCGAAGCATGCGTTGGCGTGCGGATGCGCCGATGTCGCCATGCCAGAGCCCCACCCGCATGCCGAGAAAGCCAGCGTACTGCTCGATCCGCGGCGCGATGTTGTTCAGCAAGGCCTTCAGCGGACAAATGTACAGGGTGGAGAGCCCCCGCCATCCTTCGGCCGCCACTCGGGAGAGCAGCGGAAAAATCGCGGCTTCTGTTTTCCCGCCTGCGGTGGGCGCAAGGAGAAGGGTGTCCTCTCCGGCCATCACCGGGCCAACTGCCTCTGCCTGGGTGGGGCGAAGATCCGGCCAGCCGAGCGTATTGACGATGTGATAGCGCAGAGCAGGGTGCAGAGCGTCGAAGGCAGCCGTCACGCGTCGAGCTCGATCTCGTCGATATCGTCCGCACCCGCTGCCGCACGCTCCGCCCGCGTCATCTCCCGCTGATCGATCGTCGGCGCGTAGTGGCGACGAGGATCGAACTCCGCGAACTGATCGACACGGTCCAGCACCTCCGCGACGAGCTTCCGGAGGTAGAGCCGCGGCGCGACACCCGCACGTCCTCCAAGCCGGCCCGCCACGCCCGCAGCCAGGTCGGCGAGATAGGCGTCGTCCACGATTGTGCGGACACGGACAGGATCGGACGCCTGCTCAGCGAAAATATCACGGACCTTGCGCCCGACGGTGGCGAGCGCCTCCAGATCGAACCCCCTCAGGCGGACTTGAGCGGCCCGGGGATTGTCGAAGCGGTCGTCTGTCGCGAAATCGGTGTGAAGCCTCTGCGCCAGTGGCGGCAGTCTCTGGATACCCTGCGGCCCTTCGAAGAAGGCGGTGGTACCGGTGACGACGAGGTAGAAGCCCGGATAACGGCCCGCGTCCAGCTCGTCGAGAAGTTGCCGCAATGCGTTGAGCCCCTTTTCACGGGTATCGGCGCGCATGCGCTGGAGCGTTTCCGCCTCGTCCAGGACCAGCACGAGACCCGACCGGCCGCTGTCGCGCAGGACGGTCAGCAGGCCGGCCACGAAGTGCATGGCGCCGAAAGCGTCCAGATCTCCCTTCACGCCGGCAGCGCGCTTCACGCCCGCTGCGACGTTCGGCTGGCCGCCGAGCCAGGCGAGCAGTCCTTCTGCGAGGGCGGGATCATCCGCTAGGAGCGCGCGTCGGTAGGCGCGGAGGACGGCCGAGAATGCGGGCGCAGTCCGTGCGATCGACGCGAGGCGACGCTCCATAAGCGCTTCCGTCGCGGTCGCCAGCGCATCGGCGTCGTCCGGATCGACGCGTCCCTCAGTGAGGACATCCTCCTCGAGGGTATAGAACCAGGCGTCGACGGTGGGACGGAGAGCCCCTTCTGGCGTGTCCGCAGTCGCGAGCCGTTCGACGAGCCGCCGGTACACCGTCTCCCATTTGTGCAGCGGCGTCTCGGTTTCGCTGATCTGCACCTCGGCAGTCGCGAAACCGGCCGCACGCGCCCGCTCCTGGAGCCAACGCGACATGAAGGTCTTGCCGGAGCCGTACTCGCCGCGGATCGCCTTGAAGCCGGCGCGCCCGCCTGCGACAGCGGCAAGGTCCGCATCGATCGCCGTCTCGAAACGCTCCATGCCGACGGCGAATGCCCCCAAACCGTCATACGGGACCGTGCCGCGGCGAAGCGCGTCGAGGATCGCCGCCCGCCTCTGGGCGCCGATCACCGATCACCCCCGATCTTGAACTGCGCGCGGAGCAGAGCGTCGTCGAGGACGATGTCGTCGCCGTCGTCGCGCAGGACTTGCGCCTGGTCGAGGTTCAGAACCCGCCGCGCCGCGCTCACGAGGCCGCGTATGCGCAGTTCCGCAACCCCGAGCGCCTGGGCGAGGCCGGTTCGGGTCATCCGTCCTCCCCGTGCAGAAAGCGCCTGCAGCAGACTGCTCAGCACCTCGTCGGTCGGGGCGGCGCGACCGGCGAGCCGTCGTTGCGCGGCATAGTCATCGGCGACAAACAGCGCGTCGACCCAGGCAGGGCGTGAGGGTGGGGTTGCCGTGACCGGCCCCGTTTCTCCCAGAAGCAGCTCTGGCTGGCGGTGCTCGGTCCGGCGTCGCTTTTGTGTCGGCGGCGCAATGGGCGCGATGCCACGCCAGGCAATGGCCTCCTCGGTGCTGCCCCGCCACCAGGACGGTTCCGCCGGCGGCGCTTCGGACCACCCACCAGGTGCCTCGCCCGCAGTGAGTACCGCGACGGGAACGAGCACTTCTTGCGGGCTTGCGCCACCGTGGTAGCCGCCACGCTTCCCGGCAAACCGGATCTTCTCGCTCCATGCGGCGACGATGGCTTTTCCGCCGGCAGGCGAAAGCACGCGGCCACCCTTGAGAGAGATTTCGCCTTCCTGAGGCGGCGTCTCCGGGCGCCGCCACCGATCCCCGGAACCTCCTGGCATGAGAACGGTCGCCTCGTCGAGCATGTGACCGTGGTCGCCGGTGACGACGACCGTTCGTCCGGCGTCCCGAGCTGCTTGCAGCAGAGCGGCCACCTGCCGGAGGTTCTCGGCGGTCCATGTCAGATCCAGCTGATCGCTGCCCGACAGCTGCGCATCCACCGCATTGTGCACGATGCCGACGACCCGTTGGTCCCTGTCGACGACAGCTTCACGCACCTCCGCACTCAGTTCCGGGCCGGCGCCGAGGTCCGCCTTGTGAAAGAGCCGGGGCGGCTTTCCGGTCCGCGAGGCCGCGACGAGCCCGCGATGGGAAGCGAAGCCGGCGCGCTCGGTACCCTGATCGCCTCGGGTCAGCTCGCCGCAGAGAAGGCTCGTCCGCGAGACCTCCGTGACAGTCGGAAGCGCAGCGGCTGCGACCATCACACCGCGGCGCGATTGCGACACCAGCTCTTTCCAGCCGAGGCGGCCAACGGTTTCGGCCAGCCCGCGCCAGACGGCGAAGCTCAAGCCGTCGAAGACGAGGAGCAGGACCGAGGTCGCGCGCGCAAGCGGCGCCACCACGTGCGACAGAACGTTCTCGACCGGCAGCGGGTCGTCGCCCTGCGCACCGCGCAAGGTCCACTCCATCAGCAGTTCGGCGAAGGCGTGATTTTCCCTTTCGCGCCGAGCCGCGGCCGCCTTCGCCAGGCTCGCATAGGCGGCACCGAGATCGGGGAGCGCGTCGCCGGCGCGGATGGCGTGTCGCGCACGGTCGACGAAGCCGCCCTCCGCGGCGTGAGCGGAGGCCGCTTCGCTGATGTTTCGCCAGGTGGTCCCATTCCGGTTGGTGAGCCAGCGCACGAGCCGGGCGGCCATCAGGAGCCTGTCCAGCCTAGGCCGGTTCTCCCAGGCGCGGTCGTGCGCGTTGGCGTGCCGAGCGAGTATCCAGGTGTCGTCCGCGTCGTCCACGTGCCCAGTCTCGACAGCCCGCTTGATCGCAGCAGCGGTCTCCGCCATACGGGCTTCCAGGCCGATGGGGAGTGCGGGGCTGAGGGCCGCCGCATCGTCCGCGCGGATCTCGGCGAGAACGGCGGTTGTGCGCGCCTCGATCGCCTGTGTGTCTGCCGACCCCTCCCTCGCGAGGCGATCCAGGATACGGCGGCCCGCCTCGGCGAGGGCCCGACCGGCATCCGGCGCAATGCGCATGCCGCCGAACATCGGCTCCATCCGAATGGCGGCTTCCCGCAGCGCCGGGCGCTGCTCCTTTTCCCCGAACACGACGCCGCAGGCGAGAGCGACCGGCACGAGGTCCGTTCCACGGCCGGCCGCGGCTGCGGCCACGATCAGCTCTGCCGCGGGTCCGCCTTCGGCGCCAAGGCGCACGGCGATTGCCTTTCGGGCATCGTCCGGCAGCCGCGCCAGGCGGTCGACGGCCGCGGGGTTCAGGCTCCAGTCGAGCAGACTCGATGCATCCGTCCGGCCGGCGGGGACGCCGAGAAGCTCGTCGAGTGCCGCGCGCCATGCGTTTTCGAGGTCGAGGAAACCGGCGGCCACCGGCACGTATCCTCGGGCCGGCGGCCGGTCGAGCAGCAGGTCGACGAGCCAGCGGTTCTCCGGCAGGTGGAGCCGGGAGTCGACGGCTCGGGCGCCGAAGAGGTGGCGCAGGGCGGACCAGCGGTCGGTCTCTTCGAGGCGCCCGCGGGGGAAGCGTGCGACGACATCGTCGCCCAGAACGGTCGCATCGAGAGGGGTGAGGAGGACGACGCCTTCGTCGCTGTCCTCCCACTGGTCCAGCTGTTCCCGCAAGTCGAGTTCCGACGGACACCAGGCGATGCGGAAACGTCGTCCGTCGCGTTCGACGGCCTCCGGCCAGTTGCGTCGGATGGGCGAGCGCATCGCGAGCAGGCGTGCCTCCTTGTTCCGGCCCATGAGCACATCGAGCGTCCGCTCGATCTCCGGCAGGTCCGGTGCGAGGAGAGGGCTCAAGAACCGTCTCCGGGCTTCCGGCGGGTCAGGCGCCACGAGATCGTCAGCCTGCTGTCCGGATCGGCGGCCACGCGCTCGCGCAGGCGGTCGAGCATGGTCGTCGCCTCCCTTGCATCGAGAGCGACCTGCTGCCGCTCCTCGACGACTTCCTCGCCTGGTGGCGGAGGAGCCGGCGCCGGTGGCGGCGGTTCAGGCGGAGGCGGCGGGGCCGGTCGTGGTCCCGCATCCGTGAGCAGGCGCGATGCTCGCGACTGCAGGTCGCGCAGCACGGCTTTCAGGGGTACGACGTGCTCATCCGCCGCCAGCGCGTCGGTGAGTTTCTCGCGCAGGCCCTCTGCGGCGGCCCGGCGATGATCCTGCAGACTCAGCGCGTTTTCGATGATCTCCCACGCGACGAGGGACACCGCTTCCCGCAGTCCCCCGGCGGCTGCGAGAAAATGGCCGACCGCGGCCTCGCTGGTTTCGAGTTCTGCATGCGCGAGCGTGGTGATGGTCGTGAGCGGGTCGGCCGCGCCGGCGACATCTGCCAGCAGCGCTTGCGCGGATCGGATCGTCGTCAGGCGTGGGGTGGTCGGCTCTCCGCAAAAGCGGTCCATGCGGGGCTTCAGGTCACGGAGCAGATCCGCCACGACGCTGCGCTTCTCCGTGGCCTGCGTCTTCAGGTCGGCGGCCAGCTTCGCAACCGTCGTACCCTTTCGGACCTCGCCGGGCACCAGGCCGAAGAGCGCCGAGGCGCGCTCGCGCGCTCTCGCCCAGGCGGTCTCGTCTGGTAGCGGCTCCTCGCGCAGTTCGGCGTCGTCTTCGAGGCGGTCGAGCGATGCGTGCGTCGGCGCGCCGTTGCGGACGAGCGTCCGGTCGGCCTGGGCTGCGAAGGCGAGGATGACGAGGTTCTCGACCTTGGGCTGGAGGCCCATAGGGCGCGGCTCGTCCATCCATTCGCGCAGTCGGCCGACCGTGAACGGTCCGCCGCCGACGCGAGCGTGCTGGCGGGCGAAGTGTTCGGCCCAGTGGTTCGAGAGCTGGATGGTCGTCTGGCTCGTCACGCCGAGTGTAAGGGGAACGGCGACGGCTCCCAGATGGCGCCGATCCGCATGATCGTTGATGCCGAGACGCTGGTTCGGCTGGCCCGCGGCCTCCTGGACACGTTCGAGAACACGTTTGAGGACGGCATCGCGGACTTCGCCATCGAACTCCGGATGGGCGGGGAAGCAGTGTTCGAACCAGCGGTCCAGCAGCGCCGATACCGCCGACTTCATGTCGGCGCCGACCGGCATCTGGGGCCGGAAGGTCCCGTCCAGCGAGACGAGCCGCTCCTCCGCTGGGACCGAGATGCCGACACAGCCGTCATTGTCCGGCCGGATGCCGTATGCGGCTTCGAGGCAGCCGCGCATGCGCTGGTGCAGCGCGCTCTGCTGGTTCCGCAGGATGGCGCGCGCCTGTTCCCGGTCGCTGGCGGAGAGGTGCCGCGCCGCCTCGGTGAGGCGGTCGCCGGCGCCGGCCAGCAGATGGTCGATCCGGACCAGCGTGCCCAGATCCCGCATCGCCCGGTCGCTCAGGTGCGAGGGCTGCCAGACCGCGCCGCCCGACCCGTTGTCCTTGTCGAAGTCCTTCGCCCGGGCTATGTGATTCGATGGCGCCCGGCCCTTCGGATCGAACGGCATGCCCATCACCAGGATCGGTGCGCCGCTGCCGCGCATCCGGTCGTGGCTGAGCTCCAGGACCACCTCGAAGTAGAGGTCCACCTTCCGGCGCGTGCCGCGCCAGAGATGCTCGTAGTCGTAGAAAGCCTGGGCGCCGATCAGGGAGTTGTCCTGTGCGATGCCCAGCATCTCGAACAGGATGCGCTGCAGTTTGCTGCGCCGGCTGCCGTCATTGTCTGCCTGGGCGGCGTTGGCGAGGATCGGTTCCACGTCCACGCCGCTGATCTGCAGCGACACGACCGGCACCTGGTCGTCGCTGACCCGGATCTCACCGACCCGCGTCGCCCAGCCGCGGAGCTTCTGCAGGACGATGCCGCCTTCGCCGCCCGGCACCGGCGAGCGCACCGATCCATGGTTCAGAGCCGCCAGCCGGGGAGCCGTCAGCGCACGCAGCGCCGGAACCTCGGGCACCAGGGCTGCGAGCAGCAGCGTCTTCAGCAGGCGGGCGTCGCTCTCGAAACGCAGCCGCGCCTGCGGATCGGCGCGCCCGTCCTGCAACTCCTGCCAGGTGACATTGTGCGTCTGCTCCAGCATCGGCAGGAGCTTCTGGTTCCAGAGCTTCTTGGCGTTGTCGAACTGGATCCGCATCCCGTCCGAGAAGGGCTGGTCGCCGGTCGCGATCTCGTCCCACAGGTCGCCGACGGGGATCAGGTTGCCGAGACGCAGCTCGTCGCGCTTCTTCACCAGCAAGGTGAGCATCAGCTTCAGCGCCGTCCGCTCGCGCTGCAGCACGGAGGAGGCGGCGATCAGCGCCTGGATCAGCGCCGGGCTGAACGGATAGACCTTGCGGAACAGGTCGCGCTCGCCGTCCGAGCCGAGGAGCGTGTCGAGCACCTGCTGGCGCTGGCGCATCACCCGGTCGAACTCGGCGTCGATCTCTTCGCGCGCCGTATCGCTGACCGGGGCCAGCAGGCGTTTCTCGGCGATGACAGGGAGGTTGCGGTCTTCAAGCTTCACCTTGTCGAAGCGCGCTTCCCAGTGCTTCAGCGTGTCGAGGAAGCGCACCTCCAGCGCCCCGGCATGGTGCTCGCCGATCAGTTCGCGCAGGTCGCGCTGGCGGGCGACGAAGGAGATGATCGGGATCGGCCGGTTCGACCGCTGCGCCTCGACCAGCTTCGACAGCTTCGATCCTTCGTTCGAGACGAAGTCGACGTCGCCGGCGCGGGTGGCGAGCCACAGGATCAACTCGTCGAGGAAGAGCACGACCGCGTCGTAGCCGAGCTGCCTGGCGTGCTGGCTGATCACGACCAGGCCGCTGTCGAGGTCGAGGAAGGCTTCTCCCTTCGCGGCCGCCACGTCGGCATAGCCGCGGAAGAAGGTGGAGATCAGGTCGCCGACCAGGCGCTGGCGCTCCTCGCCCTCCGGCGGTTCGGCTGCTGCGGACTCGAACGCGGTGGCGTCCCATTCGGCGCCCAGGTCGCCCCAGCCGTCGCCGGCGCCCTCGGTGCCCTCGTTCAGCGCGGCGAAGAAGGCGGTGTCGCCCATGCGCTGGCGGAAGCCGCGCGCGTCCTCGAACAGCTTCTCGCCCAGGTAGAAGCCCGGTACGGGCGCGTCGGGGTGCATGCGCCGGACATAGTCGGCATAGCCGCCGAGAATCGCCGTTTCGACGTCCCGCGCGCCGATCATGTGGTACGGCACCATCAGGAAGCGCTTGCCGGTCAGGATCTCGTCATGGCGGGTGACGACCTCGGCCAATTCCGGCACCGCCCGGGCCTGGACGTTCCCGGCGAGCAGCAGGTTCAGTACCGCCATGAAGTGCGACTTGCCCGAGCCGAACGAGCCGTCGAGATAGCAGGCGGCACTGCGGCCGCCCTCGATCGCGCCGCGGATGAAGCCTAGCGCTTCGTGGAATGCCCTGGCGAGCTGGGGCGTGACGACGTAGCTGGCGATCGTGCGCGTCGCCGCTTCCTCGGTGACGCCGTCCGACAGCTTCAGCACGAAGTCGTTCGTCTGGACCCGTTCCGGGATGCGGATCAGGTCGCGGTAGAGCGGGCGGTGGTCGTTCATGCCGAGACCTTCTTCCGTCGCCGCCTTTCCGGGGCCGGCGGCACCCAGTCGCGCAGATCGTCGAGGGTGAAGCCCAGTTCGCGCGCCTGCTCGTCGACATAGCCTGCGAAGAAGTCGCCCATGCGCAGGCCCGTGTCGGGATCGAGGTCGTTGTGCCACTGGCGCAGCCAGGGGACGAGCTCCAGCAGGCCGGCGAGCAGCGGCTTCAGCCGGTCTGCTCCCCACCCATCCGTGTCCTTGCGCTCGACATACCAGGCGGCGATGGCGCGGGCCCGGCCGAGATGGTCGTGGCCGGCCCAGAGGATCGGCAGGCTGGGATCGGAGTCGCGGAGGCAGTGCGGTAAGGAGACGAACCGCTCCTTAGCCACGTCGAGGCCGCCGCGCAGGCGCCAGTAGACCGTCGACTGGAAGTCGGGCGTGCGGTATTTCGGCGGCACGGGGATGGGACCGATCTCCTCCGCCTTCCGCCGCTTCGCCTCGCTAGAGATCGCGGCGTCGGCCGCTTCCTGCACGGCCACGGTCTCGAGGCCGGCCGTCATGCGCGCCTCATAGGCCTCTTCCGTTTCGCCCTCGCTGCGTTCGTTCATCCGGCGCCAAGCCGTGCGGAGGAAGTCGCCGCGGCGGGCGTCGAGTTCGGCGTCGATGGCGTCCTCGGCGCGCTGCTTCTCCCAGGTCGCCTCCCAGTCGGCGCGCTTGCGCAGGCCCGTCTCGCTGTAGCGCAGGGCGGCGAGGAACGGCACGGACTCGTCCGTGACCAGCTTCGCCACCAGCGCATCGAAGTCGAAGCCGGCGCGGCCGGCATAGAGTTCGGCCACGGAGACGAAGTCGGCGTCGTGCCGCGCCGCGTCGGCGAGGGTGCGGGCGGAGAGGATCTGCGGGTCGTCGGCGGGCCAATAGCGCGGGTCTTCCAGCCGGTCGAGCAGCCAGCCGCGCAGGGCGTCCTGTTCCATTTCCGCCCATGGCGTGCTCGACCAGCGGCGCTTGTATTCTGGCCGTTCTACCAGGCCGATGGTCGGATCGGACTCGATCAGGGCAATGCGCCGCTCGACCACGGCGCGGTAGTCGGCCGGCCAGTGGGCGGGCAACTCGGTGACCGGCGTGGATCGATGGCGCTCAAACCAAGCAGTCTCAAACTCTCCCGCGGCTATGCGGCGCGCCATCGCGATCTCGAAGGCGCGCTCGCCGAGTTGGAGCGGTGGCGGGTCCGCATACTCAGGTGGTTCTTCATGCAAGCCGTAGAAGAGGTAGCAGCGCCAGTCGAGTTCCTCCTGGAGTGCGATCATGCGAGTCCGTGCGGCCTCGGCATCGGCGTAGATGGCGTCGAGCTTGTTCCGCGTTGGGGCAGTGCGTACGCACAGCGCTTGTGGGAGACTATGCGAAAAATGCTGTGCCTGCTCGTGCAGGCAAGCAACAATATTAACATTTTCCGCGTCCGCCACTGGAAAATATTTCATTGCAGTTACGCCCACCTCCATTCGGCGCTCCCAGGGCTCGTTAGATATTCCACCGCCGATTCCGCCGTTTCCTTTGTCAGTCATCACCTGCTTCATCCAGAAGCAGGCGGTAGAAGAGTTGAGAAGGCCAAGCAGAGCGAGATAATCGTCCTCTGACGCGTCCGCCGGCAGCTTGATCACCGGCGCCGTGCGGTTGAAAATCTTCCCCCCGCGGTCGAGTACGAAGTGATTGTGGGTGGCAACAAACGCGAAGGTGATGGTGAGAGGCGTGGCAAATCGGTTATGGAAGAACATAGAATATTCGAACCAGGCTAGCCCCCGCTCGATCTGGCTTTTGCCATAGGCGACGCGATCACACAGGCCCGTTCGGCAAGACCAGAGAAGGCGAGAAACCGCTTCGCTCAGCGTTGCTCTCGATGTTCGCATGTCGTAGGGCCAGACGGCAGCCGAGGATTCGCTAATCCGGTGGTCTCGAACGTCTTCGCCTTTGACTATGGGCTTAAGAAACTCGGGCGCTACCCGGTGCCGCTGGGCGGCTTCGTGGGGCATAATGTAGGCGTCGTCCTCCCGAGTAACGGCGCCGAAGCCGATTTCCGTGGCAATCTCGCCTAACGCCTTCTTCGCTGAATTCTCGATCTGCTCCTTCACGTCGCCAGACCCACCACCCCCCATGCTCCAAGGATGGTGCGCCATTATTTCGCGCGTCGTATCCTCAGAGCTGACGAACTCACCCTCCGACTGCGATAGGTCAAACTGCGTTGTGATTGCAGACCAAACAAGACCGCGCGCCGGGATCTCGGGCGCCTCCGGCTCGCCCCGCACCCCTCGAACCGTCCGCACCACGGAGGCAACCGGCAGACGGTTGCGGCCGAACAGGATCGCCGTCGGCGTGCTGTGACCGGGGATGTAGGCGCCGGAGCAGTCCACTACATGCGTCAGGTCCAGCCGCGGCAGCACGGTCTCGATCAGCTTCTTCCCGAACTCCCGCTTCATGAAGCTGTTGGCGACGATCAGGCCGACGAAACCGGCGGACCGCGCCTCGGTCCCTTCCTCGGCCAGATCGAAGAAGCGCTCGGTGAACGGTGCACCGAGGCCATAGGTCCGATGGCAACTCTCATACATCTCGCGGTAGGCGTTCCGCATCGCCGCGTCCTTCGGCGTGATGTAGGGCGGGTTACCGACCACGGCGTGGTAGCGGCGGCCCAGCACTGCATCCAGCGCTTCCGTCTCCTCCGTCGCGTAATGGTGGCGAAGTACACGGCGGAAGCCCTCCTCGGTTCCGCCCAACTCGCGGTGGAAGAAGTGCCGCCCGTGCAGCAGGCTGTCGCCGGTCGCGAGCTGGAACCTGAAATCGGATGCAGCAGCCAGACGCGTCTGTTCCGACGCACGCAGTGCCGCCAGGAGCAGGCGAAAAAGCGCGATCTCCACGGCGAACGGATTGATGTCGACGCCCGCGACCGCGTCCAGCGCCTTCTGCGCCTGGGCGGCGGGCGGCATCTCCGGCGCGTGTCGCCGCCATTCTTCCAGCAGACGCGCGAAGCCGCCCAGCAGGAAGTGGCCGGACCCGCAGGTCGGGTCGATCATCCGCACTTGCTCGATCCCGAACTCGACGATCGCCGGGTCGAGGGTGCGCGAGAGGATCCATTCCTCGACGAAGTCCGGCGTCTGCAGCAGCGCGTAGCGCCTGCGCGCCTCCTCGGACAGGTCCTGGTAGAGGTCGCCGAGGAAGCGGGTGCTCCAGTGGGGATCGGTGAAGTCGTGGGCGAGCTCGCCCGTGTCCGGGTCCCGCTTGCGGAAGAAGTCGAGCAGCGCGATCGCCCCGTCGCCCGAGACCGGCAACCGGAAGAGCGGGTTGTGCG
>Ga0114915_1000286_pt1 | contig 23402 bp, 21 predicted proteins | sample MalvirAntarct_55_FD_87288 | JGI IMG/M metagenome (GOLD analysis project Ga0114915, IMG submission 87288) | Marine viral communities from the Global Malaspina Expedition - Malaspina viral metaG Antarct_55 | ecosystem: Environmental > Aquatic > Marine > Oceanic | place: South Georgia Island...
AGCAGCCACAGCACTAAGCTGCCATAGAGCGCGAGCATGCCAAAGATGCTATGCCAGCCAAACCAGACTAAAAGCTGCCCGCCGAGCATCGGTGCGACCATTGGCGCCACACCCATCACCAGCATCATCGCGGCATACATTCGCGAGGCCTCAGCGCCTTCGAAGCTGTCACGTACCACGGCACGAGCAATCACTACGCCGGCACAAGCCCCTAACGCCTGCACAAAACGTAGGGCAATTAAAGTCTCAACCGTCGTCACCCACATGCAAGCTAGTGAAGTAATCGCAAATAGACCGATACCGAAATACAGCGGTGGTTTACGACCAAAACGATCGGCCAATGGGCCATAAAATAACTGGCCAATAGCAAAGGCGGCAAAAAATGACGCCAGCGTGAGCTGCAAATGCGCCGGATCGGTCATCAAAGACTTCTGTAAATCGGGCAGCGCCGGCAAATACATATCGATGGACATGGGCGCGAACGCCGTCAAGCTGCCGAGCATAAATACTAGTAATGGTGTGCGCGCTAGTGCGGTCATTCAGTGGGCTCGTTAGTGGTGTCGCCATTCGTTATATCGCGGTCAGCATCGTCGATATCAGACTCATCAAGCAAGGTTTGGCTGAGCTTTTTCTTCGGCGTGGTAATGCCTAATTTACGCAGCTTTTCGGCCTGACCTACTAGGTTGCCGCTGCCGGTTTTTAGCTGCTTAAAAGCGCTATCGTATGCCACTTGTGCCTGCGTAATACGCTCGCCAACCTTAGCTAAGTTTTCGCTAAAGCCAACGAATTTCTCATACAGATCCTTACCGCGATTAGCGATTTCTTGGGCGTTACGGGTTTGGTTTTCCTGCTGCCAAACATGCGCAACCATACGCATAACAAAGAGCAGCGTATTTGGGCTGACCAGTAAAATATTGCGCTTCCAAGCATCCTGCCAGAGTGCGGCATCACTGGTTGTTGCCAACAAAAACGCAGGCTCAATGGGCACAAACATCAGCACAAAATCTGGTGAATTGGTCGGGAAAATATCCTGATAATTACGCTCAGATAAGCCTTTAATATGCGCACGGATAGAGTCTAAATGCCGCTTCAGGGCTGCCTCGCGAGTGGCGTCATCGCTCGCATTGGCATAGTCCATATAGGCGTTTAGTGACATCTTCGCATCGATGATTAGGTGCTTATTATCTGGCAGATTAATGATGACATCGGGCTGAGCGCGCGTGCCGTCTTCGCGGGTATGGCTGATTTGCACTTCATATTGCTGGCCTTTAATTAGGCCTGAGCTTTGCAGCACTTGCTCCAAGACCATTTCGCCCCAATCACCTTGGGTTTTATTTTGGCTGGTTAAGGCATTGGTCAGTTGGTTGGCGCGTTGGCTGAGCTCTTGGTTTAAGTTCATCAGCGTGCGCAAGCTTTCCGTTAGCGCCGAACGCTGCTTGGTATCGTCGCTGTGTACCGCATCGACGCGAGTTTGAAACTCATTTAAGCGCGTCTTTAATGGCTCCAGCATCTGCCCCAAAGCCTGCTGATTTTGCTCGCTAAAGCGTTTCGATTTTTCTTCCAAAATGCTTTGCGCCAGTATTTCAAATTGCTGGCGTAAAGAGTTTTTCGCCTCATCTAGCAAGGCGAGCTTTTCTTGACTGATTTGACGCTCAGTCGCCAATCGCTCTTCGCCTTGGCGACGCTCGGCGGCGAGTTGCTGATCTTTAGATTCACGCTCGAAGGCAACTTGCTCGGCTTTGGTTTCGCGCTCAGCCGCCAGCTGCTGAGCATGCGCTTGGCGCTCAGAGGCCAGTGTTTGCGTGAGCGCGGCAACTTGCTCACGCAGCGTAATGTGTTGCGCCTGACTATCTTTAGCAACGGCTTCAGATGTAGCTAGTGCCTGCTCACTAGCACTCAGGCGAGCCTGCAAACCTTGCTCACGCTGCACGGCGTGAGCTTGTTGCAATGCCCATTCGCGGCGATGACCACGGCCAAGCAACCACCACAAGATGCTTGCCAACACCAAACCAATAGCGCTTCCTAACGCCAACGACACAATATCCATAAGCCTCTCTTAGTTAACTTTTTTGCGTTCTAAAGCGTGAGTTTGAGCGCCGCTAAAAACCGCTATCAAACAGCCCTAGCGGGACTTCGTAAATGAGCCCAATAATCCACGCAATAACTCATTGCCAACCTTACGGCCAATGGTAGAGCTAGCCGCACGCGCGGCGCTTTTGGCTGCACTTTCCCAGAAGCTATCGGGCTCGCGTACAGGACGCTTGTTAGCGGCTTTTTCAGCAGCTGCTTGCGCCTTGGCATTCGCAGTATCTGCCTTTGCTTGTGCCGCAGCTTCAGCATCTGCACGTGCCGACACCTCGGCATCTTGAGCCTTTTTCGTCAGTATTTCATAAGCCGATTCGCGATCTAAAGCCTGCTCATAGCGTCCAGCAAATGGCGAGCGCTGCATACTCAGCGCACGTTCTTCTGGCGTGATAGTGCCCATGCGCGAGCGTGGTGGGCGTACTTTAGCGCGCTCCACCGGCATCGGAATGCCGCCCTCGCCTAGGCATGACACGAGTGCTTCGCCAACACCTAAAGCAACAATAGCCTCAGCAACGTCGACACCCGCATTGGCACGGAAAGTTTCAGCCGCGGCGCGCACCGCCTTTTGATCTCGTGGCGTGAATGCGCGCAGCGCATGTTGCACACGATTACCCAGCTGGCCCAAGACGGCATCTGGTAAGTCCAAAGGGTTTTGCGTGATGAAGTAAATACCGATGCCTTTTGAGCGGATCAAACGCACCACTTGCTCAATTTTATCGAGTAAGGCTTTCGGCGCGTCCTTAAAGAGCAAATGTGCTTCATCAAAAAAGAACACCAACAACGGCAATTCGGCATCGCCACGCTCAGGTAATGCCTCAAACAGCTCTGACAGCAGCCATAGCAAAAATGTCGAATACAAGCGCGGCTGCATAAACAACTTATTCGCCGCCAGCACATTAATGTGGCCACGGCCATCGAACGTGGTGCGCATGAAGTCGCTAAGCGTGAGCGCTGGCTCACCAAAAAATGCATCGGCGCCTTGCTGCTCTAGGTTAAGCAATGCTCGCTGAATCACACCCACACTGGCTTTACTGATGCTGCCGTAGGTCGAACCGATAGCATCTGGTGAATCACTGGCTAGCTGCAATAACGAGCGTAAATCTTTGAGGTCGAGAAGGAGTAGCTGATTATCATCGGCATAGCGAAACAGCACGCTGAGCACACCTTCTTGAGTGTCATTGAGCTCTAACATGCGCGCCAATAATAGCGGGCCCAAATCTGACACCGTGGCACGCACTGGATGGCCTTGCTCGCCAAAGACATCCCAAAACACAACCGGATACGCCTGGGTTTGGAAGCCGTTCATGCCGGTTTTTGCGGCGCGCTCAGCCAATTTTGCATTGCTCGCATCTCCCGCCTGCGAAAGACCTGCAACATCACCTTTGATGTCAGCGAGAAACACCGGCACGCCAAGGTCTGAAAAGCCTTCCGCTAAAATCTGCAAAGTGACGGTTTTACCTGTGCCTGTTGCGCCAGCCACCAAGCCATGACGGTTGGCGTATTTTGTTAGCACGCTGCAGCGCTGCTCACCTTGGCCAATCAATACTTCTGCGCTCATGCCTCGCTCCTATTGCTCAAGCTTAAAACGGTTATTTTTATAACGCGCCAAAAAGCATCTTTGCCGGCGTATGTGTAAAAGTTAGTTCGGCATTCTAAAGCAACACGCCTCAGCCGCACGCGCAATCGGGTATGCTATGGGCCTGCTTGATGATGCGATGTGATCGTTATGCGCTTGAGTTTACTCATTACTGCCGCTCCCGACAGCGAAACTGCCCACCATGCGTGGCAATTTGTTGAAGCCGCTCTAGCAGCCGGCCATCACATCGTGCGCGTGTTTTTTGCCGATGCCGGCGTGCTTCATGGCCAAGCCCTGAGCACACCGCCGCGTGACTTCCCTAGCCTTTGCCAACGCTGGCAAACACTTCAGCAACGCGCCGACCTCGACCTTGTGCTCTGCGTTTCGGCAGCGCTGCATTACGGCGTGCTCGATGATGCCAACGCCAGCAGCTGGGAACAGCCGCACAGCAGCATTGCCGATGGCTTTGTTATCAGTGGCTTAGGCCAACTCGCTGAGGCGCAGCTGCAAAGCCAACACCTCGTAACTTTCCCTGGTCCGGCTTAATCATGCGTATTTTATATATCGCCGCCAGCGACCCTTACGCCAACCAACGCGCACAAACCTTACTCGATGCATTGCTGGTCGCCGCCAGTTTTGGTGCGCAAGTGAGTTTGTTATTTCAAGGTCATGGGCTGCTGCAATTACTCCCTGACCAAGAGGCGGCATTGATTGATCGCCGCAGCCTAAGCGCTCAGCTCGATGCTTTGCCTTTGTTTGATGTGGAGGCAATTTATGCCGACCGCGCAGATGCTCAGCGCCTGCATATCGATGCCAACTCTAGCCGTGTTGATGTGCAATGGTTGGAGCCAGAAGCCATTGCTAGCTTAATTGCCGCGCATGATCAGGTGATTCGTTTATGAACGGCCTTTTATGGAGGTTTGCTCATGAGTACATTTTTATGAGTGCCTTTTCATGAGCACATTGCATATTGTCTTTGCCAATGAGCTACCGGAAGCGCTCCTGCGCTGCTGGTCAGAGGGCGATGCCCTGCTGCTAGCCGGGCCTTGCGTAGTGGCCGCGCTTGCAATACCGGCGCTTTCAACTGCGACAAACCTACCTTCGCCTTGCTTCGCACTCGATGACGCCGTGCGCAGTCGAGGCCTAAACGCCCAATGGCCGGCGCACATCCCGCGCCTTAGCCACAGTGACTGGCTAAATTTACTGGCGCAACACCAACGCAGCCTGAGTTGGTCATGAGTCTGTTCTGGGATGTCACCGCGCTCGATAGCCGCCTAGGCCATCCAGAGCAATTCGACCCTGAAGGCTTTTTGCGCCAACCTAGCGAATGGACGCCGGAAATGGCAGAGGCCATCGCGGCATGCATTCCAAGCATCGGTGTCACTCACAAAAGCACAAATGAACCAAATAAAAGCGCAAGCTTGAGCGCCGACCATCTCGCTGTACTCAACGCCGCTCGCGACTTTTACCAACGCTTCCAGCGCATGCCAACCACACGCGTCTTTGTGAAGTTTTTAAGCCAAGAAGCACCACACGTGGGCAATAGCATCGCGCTCATGCAGCTATTTCCCGACACGCCCATGCGCTGGGTTGCCATATGCGCGGGCCTACCAAAACCACCGAACTGTTTTTAATTATGCGCAATCAATACCTAAACGCCGAACACCCATTTGCCCAATACGTACGCATCTTGGGTAAAGGTAAAAGCTCCAGCCGCTCACTCTCGCTAGATGAGGCGCGTGATGCCATGGCGATGATTGTTGCCGGGGAAGTTGAGCCAGTGCAGCTAGGCGCATTTTTGATGCTGCTGCGGGTGAAAGAAGAAAGCCCTGAAGAACTGGCTGGCTTTGTCATGGCGGCGAAAATAGCCATTGAAAAGCGCCGCGATGAAGCTCTGAAAGACGCAGGCTTACCAGCCATAGCAGTGGATTTGGACTGGTCATCCTATGCTGGCAAACGCAAACATTACCCGTGGTTTTTGCTCGCGGTAAAACTACTCTGCCAGCATGGCGTACGTATTTTTATGCACGGTGCCAGCGGCCATACCAGTAATCGCCTTTACACTGAGGCCGTGTTGCCAAGCCTAGATTTAGCGGTTTGCCAAAGCTGGGCTGAGGCTAGTGCAGCCATTGCCAACAATGGCTTTGCTTATCTGCCCGTGCGTGAGCTTGAGCCCGTGCTCGATGACATGATTCAGCTGCGCAGCCTGCTCGGCCTTCGCTCACCAGTGCACACGCTGACTCGCTTGCTCAATCCCACGCAAGCGCCAGCGGTGATGCAGGCCATCTTTCATCCTGCTTACCGAGAATCGCATCAACGTGCGGCACTGCTCTTGGGCTATGCCAATAGCTGCGTGATTAAAGGCGAAGGCGGCGAAATCGAGCGCAATCCTGACGGCACTTGCTTAGCCAAACGCGTGGTTAGTGGCGAGCCTGTAGACGAAGACTGGCCGATGATTTTTGATCAGCGCCATAGCCCTGAAGAACTGCTAAGCGATGACGTGATGCTGCGCGTGTGGCACGGCGAACAAGCGCACGAATACGGCGAAATGGCGATTATCGGCACGGTGGCGCTAACCTTGCGCACTTTGGCACTCAGCGACACGCCAGAAAACGCGATGATCATGGCGACAAGCTTATGGCAACAGCGCCATCACACGCCCGCCAAAGCATTAATAGCGCGCTTATGAGCGACTTCTGGCAAGCCTTTACGCAACCCGCTGTGCGCGATTTAGCATGGCTGATTGGCACGCCGCCGCTGCTAACACCATTAGGCGACACAGCTGGATTTTCCAACGTATATTGGCCAGATAACGCATTTTTCAGCGAACTTTTAACTGAAACCATGCCGCTACTGCAGAAGCTAGATCGCGAACCCGCAGCACTCATTGCGCATAGCGAAAATAGTCGCGACTACCGTCTTGGTTGCTACCTCGAGCGTCTGCTGAGCTTTTGGCTGGCGCACCCCGATAACCCGCGCTATGCGCTAGTCGCCGCCAATTTACCGATACGTGAAGATGGCATTACGCTGGGCGAGCTCGACTATCTCGTACGCAACAAACGCGATGGCACGCTGACGCATTGGGAGCTCGCGGTAAAATTCTATTTAGGCCGCCCCGAAACCAATCTCGATCAGCAATGGCTAGGCCCAGGTCTGCATGATCGCCTCGATATCAAGCGTGACCATTTATGCCAGCATCAGCTGCAGATAAGCCAAAAGGCCATCGCTCGCGAGATCATTAACGCGCATTTAGTAGCAACCGCAGAGCAGCCCTTAGGCAATGATGAGATAGCCCGCATGTGCTGGCTCAAAGGCCGACTATTTGCCGCCAGCGATAAGCAATGGGCTGTGGCCGACCCTACGCAGGGCAACCCAGAGGCGTTACGCGGCCACTGGTGTATAGACCACGAGCTGCCAAAAATGGCCGATAGCCGCCAAAAGCACGGCACCGTTAGTGCAAATTTCGACCAACCGCGCTTACGAGGCACGCGTTTATATCAGACTCAATGGTCAGTGCCGTCAGATTGGTTAAACACGGCGTATAGTCCTCGCCAACGCTAATTTTTCTGCGCCAAGTCACAATACTTTGTGATTTTATAGTTTAAAGTCTGATTAATTGATAACGAGGGTACGCTAGTGACCGATCCTGCCTTACTCGACGCCTTGATGCTTTCGCGCATCCAATTCGCCGCCAACATCAGCTTCCACATCCTATTCCCAACCATCAGCATGGGCTTAGCCTGGCTCATGGTGTTCTTCAAGATCCGCCACCATGTCACTGGCGACGATGGCTGGCTCCTCGTTTATCGCTTCTGGCTGAAAATTTTCGCGCTTACCTTCGCCATCGGCGTGGTCACCGGCATTACCATGTCATTCCAGTTCGGCACCAACTGGCCGGGCTATATGAATACGGTTGGCAATATCGCCGGACCATTACTCGCCTACGAAGTATTAACCGCGTTTTTTCTTGAAGCCGGCTTCCTCGGCATCATGTTGTTTGGTCGCGGCCGCGTGTCTGAAAGCATACACACCATGGCCTGCTTACTAGTCGCCATCGGCACTAGCATCTCGGCGTTTTGGATTTTAGCCCTGAACTCGTGGATGCAAACACCCACGGGTTTCGAGATGATCGACGGCCGCGCGCATGTCATTAGCTGGATGGAAGTCATCTTTAATCCATCTATGCCCTACCGCCTCACACATATGCTAATCGCAAGCGGTCTAACTACCTCCTTTTTGATTGCTGGTGTCTCAGCTTATCGCTGGCTACGCGGCGACCATGGCTCAGATGTGCGCATGGCTTTGCGCACCGGCGTAGTCTTAGCCGCCATGCTCATCCCAGTGCAAATCATGGTCGGCGATGCCCACGGCATCAATACACTGGAACATCAGCCCGCGAAAATTGCTGCCATTGAAGCCGTATGGACACGCGAAGCCTCGGTGCCACTACTACTATTTGCCATGCCCAATGAGGCTGAAAAACGTAACGATTACGCGATTGGCGTGCCCTACGGCGCCAGCTTAATTTTGACGCACTCGCTAGATGGCGAGCTGCCTGGCCTTGATGAATTCCCTGCTGGCCATGCACCGGTTGCCGCTGTTTTTTGGTCATTCCGCGTCATGGTCGGCATGGGTATGCTCATGCTCGCCATGGCATGGGGCTGGGCATTTTTGCTCTGGCGCCGTAAAGATAACTACCCGCGCTTAGCCTTACAGGGCCTAGTCGCCATGACCTTCTCCGGCTGGGTTGCAACTCTCGCTGGCTGGTATGTCACTGAAATGGGCCGCCAGCCCTGGCTCGTCACCAACGTCTTACTCACCAAAGACGCCGTTGGCGCCGTCCCTGCCGCCACGATTTTCGGCTCGCTAACCATGTACTTGCTAATGTATGCCTTCCTCATGGCGGCCTATGTCTCGGTAGTGTTTTACCTAGCGCAGAAAGCGCAGCACAGCGATGATCATGTCGACAACAACATCGCTACTGGAGGTCACTAATATGTTGCCTTGGATTCCCGATGACATGCTGCCGCTGATTTTTGCCGGCTTAATGGGCTTTACGCTGTTGCTTTACGGCCTGCTCGATGGCCTCGATCTCGGTGTTGGCGTGCTCTTGCGGCGCGCCAATATTGACGACAAACACATGATGATTGCCAGCATTGGTCCCTTCTGGGATGCCAACGAAACCTGGCTGGTGCTGGGCATCGGCCTATTACTGGTAGCCTTCCCCTCGGCGCACGGCATCATCCTCGGCGAGCTTTATATCCCTGTTTTAGTACTGCTCTTAGGTCTGATTTTGCGTGGCGTTGCTTTCGATTTCCGCGTTAAAGCCCGTGCCAATCATCAACCCTTATGGAATGCCGCCTTTTATCTCGGCTCGCTGATGGCCTGCTTGGCACAGGGCTTTATGCTCGGTCATTTCCTCACCAATTTTGCCCATTCGTGGATGGCCTACGGCTTCTCCGCCTTTATTGGCCTCTGCTTTGTCGCTGGCTATGCCCTGCTCGGCGCCTGCTGGCTGATTTTGAAAACCGAAGGCCTGCTGCGCCAACGTGCCGTGCATTGGGCTCGCGGAGCTTTGTGGCTAACGGCTGCCGGCATCGCCGCAATCTCCTTAGCCACACCCTTGGTTAGCGCACGTATGGCCGAGCGCTGGTTCAGTCTGCCTAACCTGTACTACTTGCTGCCAATACCCGTAGTTACTACAGCCTTAGTACTAATGCTTGATCGTGTCTTAGCTAGCCTCATTGGTAACGATAATGAGCGCTATAGTTGGGTGCCATTTACTGGCGTAGTGACCTTGTTTTGCATCGCTTCAGGGGGCCTCGCCTATAGCTTGTTCCCCTATATTATTATCGACCAGATGACCATTTGGGACGCCGCATCAGACCCTGAGGCATTGCGCGTCGTCTTACTTGGCGTGATGTTTGTATTGCCGGTTATTCTGGCTTACACGGCATTTTCGTATCGCGTGTTTTGGGGCAAGGCCGAGCCTTTACTCTATCGTTGATAGCATCACTGGGCGCTAGTTAGCTAGCTTATAGCGCCTTTTAACTGCCATCGGCCTGCTCAAGGATATGACGCACGGCCGAGCGCAACTGTGTTAGCAAAGCCTCAGGATTTACTTTCGGGTTGCGAATGGCGCGAATGCGAATGCCATCAACCATCGCACCCAACATCTCCGCCTTCGCCACCACCACCGCATCACTCAAAACCTGCCCTGGATGCTTAGCTTGCCAAGATCGCCGCACCAAGCACTGCACAGCTTCACTGACTAAGACATCGGCGGCTTGCACCTGCTCAGCCACGCGCGCATTGCGCCCTGCCTCAGACAAAATTTCCATAATGAGTGCATTGCTGCTCGGATCTAGACTGCGCATTAACGCGCCTTCAGCCTCCTCAACTAAGGTTGCCAAAACATCGTCGCTGCGAGCAAAACCCTGCATACGCGCAACAGTAATTCCGGCCTCATGCGCGACACTGGCGCCGATAATCGCCTCTTTATTTTCAAAATAATGATAAATATGGCCTGAGCTCATGCCCGCTTTTTTGGCAATGCTCGCGATACTGGCACCATGAAATCCACAAGCACGAAAACAATGCTCAGCGGCCTCAAGTACTTGCTGTCGGCGTAATTTAGCGCGGCTATCTGCGCTAGAACAGATGCCAGATTTTTCGGCAGACGCCGCCTTATCCATACTATATGCAGGTGTATGTTCAGACACTTTTTGCCTCATAGGCTATTGCTTATAGGTCAAGACTGACATATTTTAGAATGAACATTCAATCTATATTTATGACAGAGCTATTTCAGTCATAAACTCGAGGTCATGATGCAGCGTCTTCCTTACTTAGCCAGCGCCCTGGTGTTATCAAGCTTACTCAGTGCCTGCGGCAGCCAAGAAGCGCCAGCCAGTGCGCCGCCACCCGCCGAAGTGGGGATTATTACGCTAAAGGCGCAAGCGATTGACTTGACTACGACACTGCCAGGCCGCGTCACAGCCTTTCAAACTGCTGAAGTGCGGCCGCAAGTAGGTGGCATCGTTAAACGCCGTGTCTACGCCGAAGGCACTGAAGTTAAAGCCGGCAGCGTGCTCTATGAATTAGACCCAGCGACTTATCAGGCCGCATATGCCAGCGCCAGCGCATCCCTAGCCAAGGCCAATGCCCTAGCCAAACAGGCCAAATTGATCGCCAAACGCTATGAAGGCTTAGTGGCTATTAAGGCCGTTAGCCAACAAGAAAATGACGATGCCCAAGCATCAGCCGCCCAAACGCAGGCCGATGTAGCACTCGCTAAAGCCGCCCTCGATAAAGCCCGCATCGAGTTGAATTACACACGCATCACTTCGCCTATCAGCGGCCGTAGTGGCAAATCCAGCGTTACCGCTGGTGCACTACTCACCGCCAATCAAGTGCAAGCACTTACTACCGTGGTTCAGCTAGACCCCATTTATGTTGATATGACGCAGTCGAGCAGCGACTTTCTCGCACTCAAACGCGCTATCGAGCAAGGCGGCGTGAACCAAGGTAAGCGCATCCCAGTGAAACTAACATTGAGCGATGGCCGTACTTATGAGCATGCCGGCAGTGTCGCATTCTCAGAAAGCACAGTAGACCCCAGCACCAATAGCATCACCCTACGCGCTCAATTTCCTAACCCCGATGGTCAGCTATTACCCGGCTTATTTGTCCAAGCTGAAGTCGCTCAAGGCCAGCAGCAAGGTGTGTTAGCGCCGCAACGTGCATTGAGCCGAAACCCACAAGGCGATGCCACTGCGATGGTGCTCGACCAAGACAATAACGTGCAGCCACGCGTGGTGAAAACTTCGCGCGCCATTGGCGATAAATGGCAGGTCGTGGAAGGCCTGCAAGCGGGTGATCGCCTTGTAGTTGATGGCTTGCAAAAAGCTCGGCCAGGTAGCGTAGTAAAGCCCGTGCCATTTACGGGAGATCAGCTGGTAGAAAAAGCTCCAGCTAAATCTGATGAAGCTGACACCGCAGCAGAAAAAACCGCCGCACCATCAGCAGCCAAAAAGGCGGAGTAAGTCATGTCACGTTTCTTTATTGACCGGCCTATTTTCGCCTGGGTCATCGCCATTCTCATCATGTTCGCCGGCATATTATCGATAGAAAATTTGCCGGTTTCGCAATACCCAAGCATCGCTCCACCATCCATTAGCATCAGCGGTAGCTACCCCGGCGCTTCGGCAAAAACCGTCGAAGACTCGGTGACTCAGGTTATCGAGCAAAAAATGCAGGGCATCGATGGCCTGAGCTATATGTCATCGAGCAGCGATGCCAATGGCAGCGTCAACATCACGCTCTCATTTGTCAGCGGCACCGACCCCGATATTGCTCAAGTGCAGGTCCAAAATAAGCTGCAGCTGGCCTTGCCACTTTTGCCCGATGAAGTGCAACGCAGCGGCCTGCGCGTGGCAAAAGCTACCCGCAACTTCCTGCTCGTGGTTGGCTTCGTTTCTGAAGATGGCTCGATGAGCCAATACGATTTAGGCGACTACGTTTCCGCCAACCTTATTGACCCCTTGAGTCGGGTGAAAGGCGTTGGTGATACTCAGCTATTCGGCGCTCAATACGCCATGCGCATTTGGTTAGACCCTGCGAAGCTGGTGAGCTACAAGCTAGTACCGGCCGATATTATCGCGGCCATTCAGGCACAAAATACGCAAGTCTCCGCTGGCCAACTAGGTGCTACGCCTAGCGTGCCCGGCCAACAACTCAATGCCACCATCACCGCACAAAGCCGCCTGAAAAATGCCGAGCAGTTTCGCAATATCCTGCTAAAAACTCAGGCCAATGGCGCCACAGTATATTTGCGCGATGTCGCTCGCGTTGAGCTTGGCAGCGAAAGCTACAACACCATTGCTCGCTTTATGGGCAAGCCTGCTACCGGCATGGCGATCAAAATGGCCACTGGCGCCAATGCGCTAGAAACTGCGCGCTTGGTGAAAGAGCGTGTGGCCGAACTATCGCCATTTTTCCCCGCTGGCATGAAGGCAGTATTCCCCTACGACACCACACCATTCGTGAAACTGTCGATTGAGGAAGTGGTGAAAACGCTGATCGAGGCCATAATTTTGGTGTTCTTGGTCATGTTTTTATTCTTGCAAAACTTTCGTGCAACTCTGATTCCCACACTCGCCGTGCCAGTGGTATTGCTCGGTACTTTTGGCGTGCTTGCGGCCTTTGGCTATTCGATCAACACCCTCACCATGTTCGCTATGGTGCTGGCCATCGGGCTCTTGGTCGATGATGCTATTGTCGTGGTCGAAAACGTTGAGCGCGTGATGCGTGAAGATGGCCTTAGCCCTGTTGAAGCCACGCGAAAATCCATGTCGCAAATAACTGGCGCATTGATCGGCATCGCTCTCGTGCTATCGGCCGTATTTGTCCCGATGGCATTTTTCGGCGGCTCCGCAGGCGTCATTTATCGCCAGTTCTCCATCACCATCGTCTCTGCCATGGTGCTCTCTGTCATCGTTGCACTAGTACTCACACCGGCACTTTGCGCAACCTTGCTAAAACCTATCCACGGTCATGAGCACGAAGCGAAGACTGGCTTTTTTGGCTGGTTCAACCGCCACTTCGAGCGTGGCAGCGATGGCTATAAAGGCATCGTTGCAGGCTTGCTGAAAAAGCCTAAGCGCTGGTTGGTATTTTATGTGCTGATCATCATCGGTTTGGTGGCGCTATTCGTGAAACTGCCCACTTCATTTTTACCAGAAGAGGATCAGGGCTTTATGTACACGCTGATTCAGTTACCGGCAGGCGCGACGCAAGAGCGCACGCTGGCAGTGTTGAAGCAAGTTGAGCATCACTTTTTAGAGACTGAAAAAGACAATATCGAGTCGATGTTTGGTGTCGTTGGTTTTAGCTTTGCCGGCAGCGGCCAAAACGCCGGTCTAACCTTCGTGCGCTTTAAAGACTGGTCTGAGCGCACAGGCGAAGGGCAAAGCGTCAACGCTGTGGCTGATCGTGCGCGCGCTGCATTTAGCAAAATTCGTGATGGCATGGTCTTCCCTATCGTGCCACCAGCGGTGCGTGAACTCGGCAATGCCGGTGGCTTCGATTTGCAGCTGAAAGATCAAGGCGGACTAGGTCATGAAGCCTTGATTGCTGCGCGTAATCAGCTCTTAGGCATGGCGGCGCAAAGCCCAGTCATTGCTGGCGCTCGCCCCAATGGACAAGAAGACACACCGGAATATCAGCTCGATATTGATGCGCAAAAAGCCGCCGCACTCGGCATTAGCTTAGGCGACATTAACAGCGTACTGAGCACTGCTTGGGGTGGCCGCTACGTCAACGACTTCATCGATCGTGGCCGCGTTAAACGAGTCTATGTGCAAGGCGATGCGCCCTCACGCATGCTGCCATCGGACCTTGAGCGCTGGTTTGCTCGCACCAAAACTGGTGAGATGGTGCCGTTCTCGGCCTTCGCCACCGCGCATTGGGGCTTTGCCTCGCCGCGACTCGAGCGCTACAACGGCCAGCCATCGGTAAACATTCAAGGTAGTCCTGCGCCGGGCTATAGCTCAGGCGAGGCCATGGATGCGATTGAAGAAATAATCGGCAAGCTACCCGCCGGCATTGGCTTCGAATGGACCGGTGTATCTGAGCAAGAGCGCAGCACTAGCGGCCAAGCTCCTATCCTCTACGCTATCTCTCTGCTGGTGGTGTTTCTCTGCTTAGCGGCGCTGTATGAGAGCTGGTCGATTCCATTTGCCGTCATGCTTGTGGTGCCGCTTGGCGTGGTTGGCGCGTTGTTGGCGACACAGCTGCGTGGCTTGAGTAACGATGTCTACTTCCAGGTCGGCCTACTCACCACCATTGGTTTGGCAGCGAAAAACGCCATCTTGATTGTGGAGTTTGCGAAAGAGCTGCAAGAGGCTGGGCATGAGTTAATGGATGCCACACTGACTGCCGCACGCCAGCGTTTACGGCCTATTCTGATGACATCTCTGGCCTTCGGCTTGGGCGTGATGCCATTGGCCACCAGCCAAGGCGCAGGCTCAGGCTCGCAACATGCCATTGGCACAGGCGTACTTGGCGGCATGGTCAGCGCCACGGTATTGGGCATGTTTTTTGTGCCGCTATTCTTCGTCTTGGTCCGTGCACGTTTTAGTAAGCAAACACTCGTTACCGCTAAAGATTCTTCGGCAAAACCTGTTGCTAGTGACTCGGAGACGCCGTCATGAACCCTCGTTTAAGTATTCTTTTAGCCGCCTCCATGATGGCCTCTGGCTGTAGCTTATTGGCGCCAAACTACGAGCGTCCGCTGCTACCAATCGCCGAGCAATGGCCAGCCGACATAAACAGCAGCGCCGATGGTCGCGAGATCAGCCAATGGCCATGGCAGCAAGTCATCCTTGAGCCCCGCTTGCAGGCAGCGATTAGCCTTGCGCTAGAAAATAACCGTGACGCACGCATCGCTGCCTTGCAAGTGACTCGTGCTCGTGCGGTCTATGGCGTGGGTCGCAGTCAGCTATTTCCTAGCATCGATGTCTCTGGCACCAGCACTAACTCGCGGATCAGCTCATCAAGTAGTGGCTTTAGCGGCATTTATCGCCAGCAGCAAGTTGGCGTAGGCATCAGCAATTTTGAGCTGGATGTCTTTGGCCGTTTAAGCAACTTAAGCGACAGCGCGCGCGAGCAGTATCTCTCCACTAGCGATGCTCAACGCAGCATCAGCTTGAGCCTGATTTCTGAAGTCGCCAATGCTTGGCTAACACTGGCCGCCGATGCCGAGCAGCTCACCCTCGCCGAGCGCACGCAGCAGGCACGCCAAGAGGCCTTCGACATCATCACTGAGCGCGATAAAGCCGGTGTTGGCTCACGCTTAGACATCACCGCCGCCGAAAGTAGCTTGCAAGTGGCCATAGCCAGCGCGGCTGAACTGCGTGCATTGGTCGCGCAAGATCAAAATGCGCTGAGCTTATTGCTCGGTACACAGCTGCCCTCAGAACTTGCGCCCACGCAGCTGCCCAGCCAAGCCACCATCGATGCCCTGCCCGCAGGCATCCCTGCCGAAGTCTTGGTTGCACGGCCAGATGTGATGTCGGCCGAGCATGTGCTGAAAGCTCGTTATGCCGATATTGGCGCAGCCCGCGCAGCATTCTTCCCGAGCATCTCACTCACGGCCAGCACCGGTAGCGCGAGTACAGAGCTTTCGGGCTTATTTGATGGCGGCACGCGGGTATGGAGTTTTGCGCCGCAAATTCGCATTCCGCTGTTTACCGCTGGGCGCAATTTAGCGAATTTACGCATCAGCCAAGCCGATCGCGACATTGCTGTGGCGCAATATGAGAAAACCGTGCAAACGGCCTTTCGTGAAGTTGCCGACGCTTTAGCGACGCTGAGCACACGCGATGAGCAGCGCGATGCGCGCCGTGCCATTGCCAAAGCCAATGACGAGCGCCTGAGCCTGACACAAGCACGCTACGACGCCGGTCTCGATAACTATCTATCCTTGCTCGATGCTCAGCGCGAAGCCTTTAGCAGTGCGCAAGATCGCATTCGTGCCGAGCTCGCGCATCAGGCCGCAATTATTACCCTGTATAAAGCCCTAGGTGGTGGAACGGCTGCGCCTCCTCCAACTCAAACGCCAGCGCCAACAGACGACGCTCCTCGCCCCTAGCGCCAGACAGCTGCACGGCAATCGGCAAACCTTCTGCCGTGCGGCCCATGGGCATCGACAGCGCCGGCGTGCCGGCGGCATTGTTTAATGGCGTAAAGCTGACGTAGTTGCGCAGGCGCTCAAACAGCGACTCAAATGACTGCACTGGCGACAAATGCCCGAGCTTCGGCGTGGTGTGCGACAGCACCGGTGAAAGCAGCACATCACAGTTGCGAAAGATTTCCGCATAATCATTGGCTACGCGCTTCATGCCCCAAAGCATCATCGGCGTACGCCACATATTTTTCCGATAATACTGCGCCAAACCCTGAGTGAGATTATCCGTCTGAGTTTTATCGAAATCGGCACCCAATAGCTTGTGGCCAAAAGTGCTGAGCAAATACGACAACATGCCCCAATACTGGCTGAAGTCATCAGCAAAGCTTTCGCGGATGGGTAGCTTGATGAGCTCCACGCTATGGCCTAGACCTTCAAGCACGCGCGCAGTCGTCTCAACTGTCTCACGCGTAGCAGCATCGGTGGCCTGGCCGGTGATCGAGTCAAGCACTAGACCAATGCGCATGCGCTTATTTTCCGGCCCCGTGACATGCCCAACCGGCGACATTTTCTTGCCACGATAATGCTGCTCCATGGCATGCATAAATTCGGCGGTATCGCGCACACTACGCGTCACAACACCTTCACTGACAATATTAACGGGCAATATGGCCGCTGCCTCACCATCAATAAAACGTCCACGCGTAGGCTTTAAGCCAATCAAGCCACAGGCTGCAGCTGGGATGCGAATTGAGCCACCACCATCGTTTGCATGCGCTATTGGCACCACGCCAGCAGCAACCAATGCCGCCGAACCGCCTGAAGATGCACCAGCTGAATAATCCAAGTGCCATGGGTTCGGTGTTGCAGGACGGCTTTTGAACTCAGTTGAGGCGTTAAAACCAAACTCTGGCAAATTACTTTTGCCGAGCACATTCATGCCCGTGCTTAAAAAGTGCGTAGTGAAGGCGCTATCTTTTTTTGCTGGATGCGAACCAACAGCAAGCGAGCCTTGGCGCGTCGGCAAGCCCTGCATATCGGTATTGTCTTTGATGAAAGTTGGAATGCCAGCGAAGGCGCCTGAGTGCGACTGCTGGGCATTGCGGCGAGCAGCATCATACGTTGGCAACACGATGGCATTGAGCGTGGCATTGACCTGCTCAGCGCGAGCAATGGCCGCCTCAGTAAGCTCTAGCGCAGAAACCTCGCCACGCTGCAAACGCACGCGTAACGCAACGGCGTCGTCCAGGCCGAGCGCATCGTCGGTGGTGAAGGCGTGACATTGTTTGGATGAAGGCATGGATGTGGCGCTCCTTATTTTTATAGGCCGACTAATGTTTGAATCTAGCAGATATTATTGGCCTCAATTAACTAATAGTTTTTCCAGCACAAACAAAAACGCCCCAGCATAAGCTGAGGCGTTTTTGTGTCATATGGCGCAGCGGACGGGACTCGAACCCGCGACCCCCGGCGTGACAGGCCGGTATTCTAACCAACTGAACTACCGCTGCGCGTTGGTTACACTATGCGATTGGTGGGTGTTGACGGGATCGAACCGCCGACCCGCTCCTTGTAAGGGAGCTGCTCTCCCAGCTGAGCTAAACACCCGCTGCACATCGTGTGGGCCGCATTATAGGGATAATCCTAGCCCTGTCAAAAGGAAAATGCGCCTTAGGCGCTTGATTGGCCGTTTTCTGAACATGCCAGCCCTTTTGCCGCCTCCACAGCCGCATTTAGCGTTGAAAACAGATTGCCAACCGAATCGCCAGCACGATTACTAATCTGATAGCCCTGCACCTGCAGAGAAAAGCTTGCGCGATCGAGCTCACCGACCTCTAGAACGCTCCAGCCGGTATCTTCCACCGGATACACATTGCCTATCATTAGGCTGTCTCGCTGATGAAGACCGGTGTGCCTGCTCGCGTGCGTTCAAATAGCGCCATCATGTCGGCGTTGCGCAGGCGAATGCAGCCATGCGAGCGTGGCTCGCCCATGGGCTCGGAGTCAGGTGTGCCATGAAAATAGATATAACGGCGCTGGCTGTCGACATTGCCACCGCGATTGAACCCAGGCTCGTTGCCGCAAAGCCAAAGAATGCGGCTTAGAATCCAATCACGGTTGGGATGCTGTGCGTGTAGCTCGGGCGTCCAGGTCTCGCCCGTGAAGCGGCGGCCGCGCAGTACGGCGGCCTGAGGTAGGCCATCGCCAATGCGCGCGCGGATACGATGCCAGCCGCGCGGCGTACATTCGCTGCCGTTAAGCTCGCCTACGCCATTGCTAGCGGTGGAAATGTCGTAATGTGATTGAACTTGGTCGCCACGCAGCTGCCAGAGCTGCTGTGTGGCAATGCCTACTAGCAGCCAATTGCCCGCTGGTGTGACTGTGGGCATAAATAACGGCTTAGTGCAGCGTGGTGTGGTCGTCATCGCCGCCATCAGGATTGGCCATTTGATGGCTAGCAAGCTGTACGCCAGCGCCGATCATTGCGCGAGCAATATCTTGCGCACGGTCACCAAGCAATAGACGCGCTTCGCTAGAGAACTTTACGCTCACCAATGGCTCCGATTTGGCGCCGTCGCCACTGCGACGCAATTGCATCTCGCCGTCTTCACTTTCCGATAACTCTAAGTAAGCAAATTCGCTCATGTTGCCCTCAACACACCGCCGCAAATGGTTTTCGCGGAGGGTTAATGTATTAAAACTCGACCAGCTCCGCGCGGAAAAAGCGAATCATATTGGTCAGTTCGCGATGGATTTCGTGCAGGCCTTCAAGATCACTAGCCGATAGCGGCTGATCTTCCTCGGTCATCACCAATGGAATAGCGATGCGCGCGGGTGACTCGTCGTCGAACTGCATTTCTGGCAGCTCGATAGGCTCGTAGCAGGTCGCACTTAAGGCGCTTAGGCGGCTGACCCAGCTCGATGAGTCTTCGCCCAGACCAAGGATGATCTCGGCCTCAGGAGAACGCGCGCCGCGAACGGCCATTGCTTCACGTAGAGCCTGAGCTGAGCATGCTGCGGGCTGCACTTTGTAAAATTTCGACAGCTCTTGAAACAGTGCGGCTAAACCCGTGTGCAAATGCCAAATTGCCGCCTCACGCGCACTCAGTGCACGCGGCTCACTATTGAACGCTTCACTGTCGGCCAAGGCCTCGGCCAGCATGTCTAGCTGCAAGCGCGCGAAGTACAACTTTTGGTTGGTGCGCGAAGGGTAAGGGTTGCGGTGCTTGCTCATGATTTTTTCACTGCCGCCTTTTTCGCTGGAGCTTTCTTAACAGTAGCTTTCTTGGCTGGTGCCTTTTTAGCGGCCGCTGCTTTCGGCTCAGCTTTTTTCGGCTCAGTTACGCGCCATACGCCATCGACAAAGAAAGCCTGCCAACCAGTGGCCTTACCCTCTTCCTCAGTCATCACATACTGCTCTTTGGTTTTGCGGCTATAGCGCAAAATCGCCGGACGACCTTCGCCATCTTCTGCCGGAGCATCGAGCAAATAGACATGTTTCGGGTCGAGCTTTTCAGCCACCAGTTGAATCTCAGCTACCGTTGGCGCGCGAGTCTCACGGTTTTTCGGAAACTTGCTGGCCGCTAGAAATAAGCCGCTGGCACCATCGCGCAATAAGAAGTGATCATCGACTTTGCTACAGGCGAGCATTGGCATGCTGATTGGGTCGGCCTTGGGTGGCGCAGCTTCGCCATTGCGCAAAAGTTTGCGTGTGTTGCCACAGGCGCTATCGGTACAGGCAAAGTATTTACCAAAACGACCGGTCTTGAGCTGCATATCGCTGGTGCATTTATCGCATTGGATGATCGGGCCGTCATAGCCTTTGATGCGGAACTGGCCTTGCTCAACTTCAAAACCGGCGCAATCGGGATTGTTACCGCAGACATGGAGCTTGCGAGTGGCATCAATCAAATAACTTTCCATTGCCGTGCTACAAATCGGACAGCGATGTTTTGCACGTAGCTGCTGAGTTTCGGCATCTTCTGCGGTATCGAGATCTACAGCTTCATCGCCGCGCGTCAGGTTAACCGTGTGTTTGCAGCGCTCTTTAGGCGGCAAGGCATAGCCCGAGCAGCCCAAAAATACGCCGGTCGAGGCCGTGCGAATTTGCATAGGCCGCGCACAGTCAGTGCAGGGAATATCGGTCGCTACCGGCTGATTCGGGCGCATGCCATCTTCTGCTTGAGCAGCAGCGAGCTTGGCCTTGAAGTCGGCGTAGAAGCGATCGAGCACGCGCTTCCAGTCTTCGCTGCCCTCAGCGACTTGGTCAAGCTGCGCCTCAAGGTCGGCGGTGAAGGCGTAATCCATCAGTGCACTGAAGTTCTCAGTCAGACGGTCGGTAACGATGTCGCCCATTTTTTCCGCGTACAAACGACGGCTTTCCAAGCGCACATAGCCGCGATCTTGAATAGTCGAGATGATCGCCGCATAAGTCGATGGTCGGCCGATGCCGCGCTTCTCTAGCTCTCGCACCAAGCTGGCTTCAGTGAAGCGCGCCACGGGCTTGGTGAAGTGCTGTGTGGGATCAAGCGCGCTCAGGCTCAAGGTTTCGCCAACGGCAACATCAGGCAAGACCACGTCTTCTTTGTCCTTACTCAAGGCACTCATCACGCGTGTAAAGCCATCAAAGCGCAAGATGCGACCACGTGTGCGCAACTCGAAGTCGGCGGCGGCCACGGCCAAGCTGGTGCTGGTGTATTCGGCTTCGGTCATTTGGCAGGCCAAGAATTGCCGCCAGATTAAGTCGTAAAGGCGCTCAGCATCTTTCTCTAAGCCTGCGAGTGTGCCGGGTTTAGCGTTTGCGTCCGATGGCCGAATGGCTTCGTGAGCCTCTTGCGCGCCATCTTTACTGCTGTAGCGAATTGGATTTTCTGGCACATAGCGCTCGCCATAATTCGCCACGATAAACGCACGCGCGCTGGCGACGGCATCTTGGCTCAAGTTGGTCGAGTCGGTACGCATATAGGTGATATGACCGGCTTCGTATAAACGCTGCGCCAAGGTCATGGTTTTCTTCACCGAGAAACCTAGGCGCGTGCTTGCGGCCTGCTGCAAGGTGGAGGTAATGAACGGTGCCGATGGCTTGGTGCGCGTGGGTTTATCATCGCGCTTCGCCACTTTATAGGCGGCCTTTTGCAGTACCGCTAAAGCGGCATCAGCCTGAGCTTTGTTGACTGGCTTGAAGGCTTCACCAGCTTGGCGAGTAACCTCTAAACGCAGCGCCACATCGCTTGGCGTTAAGGTGTCGGCGTGAATCTCCCAAAACTCTTCAGGCACAAAGGCGCGGATTTCACGCTCACGCTCAACCACCAAACGCAGCGCAACTGATTGCACACGGCCAGCGGATAAGCCGCGAGCGATTTTCTCCCAGAGCAGCGGCGACACCATAAAGCCAACAACGCGATCGAGAAAACGTCGCGCCTGCTGAGCATTTACACGGGCAATATTGAGCTCACCGGGCGCTTTAAAAGCCTCGGTAATCGCGGTCTTAGTAATTTCATTAAACACCACGCGCTTATAGCGGCTGTCGTCACCACCAATGACTTCGCGCAGGTGCCAAGCAATGGCCTCCCCTTCGCGATCCAAATCGGTTGCGAGATAGATGATGTCGGCATCTTTCGCTAGAGCTTGCAGCTCGCTGACCACCTTTTCTTTGCCGGGCAAAATCTCGTACTTAGCGATCCACTGCTTTTCCGGGTCAACGCCCATTCGACCCACTAACGCAGCTTGCTGCTTAGCACCTTTCTGGGCAGCTTTTTGCTCAGGCGTGAGTTTGCGCGTCTCGGCTGCGGCTTTCGCGCGCTCTGCCGGCGTACTGCCGCCACCACTTACTGGCAAGTCGCGCACATGGCCTACACTCGACTTCACGATGAAGTCTTTGCCTAGGTACTTGTTGATAGTCTTAGCTTTTGCAGGCGACTCAACGATGACCAGCGATCTGCCCATAGTGGGAGGTTTCCTCAAAAAGTGATGGGGTCGCGCGCTACCAACCCAATAAGCCGCCTATCTTCAAGGCCTTGCGCGAATGGGTCAAGCGCTGGCAGCGGCTAATACTGACCGCATAGTGTCAACCGAGGCGGTTTTTGCATCTTCACGCCAATAGACAATGGTGGCATTGGTCAAAACTTCAATACCCAACCAAGTCTCTGGCGCCGGTGTTGGCCAAGGCATGGCATTGAGCCAAGCTTCGGCGTTATCTACTGGCTGCCAATTGCCTAAACCTGCGTGCCAGCGCCATTTGCCAATGAGCGCTTTCGGTAATGCGTGTGGCCATTGATAGTGCGCAATCATGCGACGACCTTCAGGCAGCTCTAGCCATTCTGGCGCTGGCCGTAGGTGCACGCTGAAACCAGCATCTTTCGCTTGCTTGCGCTGCGCCATGAGTGCGCGATCACGCGGACTAGGTTTCAACCACATGATATTGCCGACAATAAAGGCAATGACTAAGAACAGGATAATGATGAAGGTCATCATGAATGAATTCACTTTTGAATTACTGGAAAGGCGGCAGTCTAGCCTGATTCGCCACTTGTCACACAACTACTGTACATAATGACAGGCTCGGTGTAAGGTTTGTCAACTGCTAATTGAGAACGCCGACATGATCGCACTAACCACACGCCAAGCTGAAGTTTTAGATTTCGTCCGCGACTGCCTAGAGCGCAATGGCATGGCGCCAACGCGCGCTGAAGTGGCGATCAAATTTGGCTTTCGCTCGAAAACAGCAGCAGCCGATCACCTTCGTGCGCTTGAAAACAAAGGCTATATTCGCCTGCATCCAGAACTGTCGCGCGGTATTCAATTGCTTATTGATCCCGATGAAGATGCCGATCTGATACCAGTCATCGGCTCGGTGGCTGCCGGCTTGCCCTTAGAGGCAGTGGAAAATCATGACCATAGCTTGCCAGTGCCACGCGGCTTGTTTAGTAAGCGCCCGACCTATTTGCTGCGCGTGCGCGGCGAGTCGATGAAAGATGCCGGCATTCTCGATGGCGACTTAATTGCCGTCTACAAAACTCATATCGCGCGTGCAGGCCAGATTGTCATTGCCCG
>Ga0114915_1000287_pt1 | contig 23387 bp, 18 predicted proteins | sample MalvirAntarct_55_FD_87288 | JGI IMG/M metagenome (GOLD analysis project Ga0114915, IMG submission 87288) | Marine viral communities from the Global Malaspina Expedition - Malaspina viral metaG Antarct_55 | ecosystem: Environmental > Aquatic > Marine > Oceanic | place: South Georgia Island...
ATCGAAAGGGGTACTTGTACAGAATCCTGGATTAATATTCAGGATTCTGTACAAGTACCCCTTTCGATTTATCTATTTCAGGCTGCGGAATAGGTAGGTAGCGATTGCGGGGCTGGTAGCCGCTGGATTTCAGCGTTTCTTCGGCAATGCCCCAGCGTACCAGGTCAAAGAAACGCTCGTTTTCCATGCCTAATTCTACGCGCCGCTCGTGACGAATCGCCTCACGAAGTTCGGCCTGTTTTTGGGTGGTAATAGCAGGTAGTACTGTTGCATTGCCTGCCCGTGCTCGTGCCCGAACCATTTCGAGCCATTTCAGGGCATCAGTTGTATTTTGTTCGCCCCCTAGCTCATTGGCGGCTTCGGCAGCCCACAGGAGCACATCAGCATAGCGTATGACCCGTAGGTTGACCCACTGACCAAACCGGCTACCCTTGGCAGCGCGCAAAGCAGGATTTGTATAAGTTTTTTTATTCCAATACGGCCTGGGAATACTGACCGTAGCCGGTGGAACCACTTCATTATAAGGGGTATTGGCCTGACCGGAGTACAACAGCGTAGCGTCTTTCCGGGGGTCGCCTTTTTCAAAGGCATCGGCCAGGTCTTGCGTTGGCGTATTCCAGCCCCAGCCTAAATCCCAAGCTCCGGAGCCGCGTACGCCCTGCATTTGGGCATATTGGATACCTAGACCCGTTTGGGCGATGTCGTAGTAGGCCTGAATTTCGAAAATAGACTCGGCGTTGTTTTCACCCGTTTCCCGAAAAATACCGCTATAATCGCTAACCAGGCTGTATTTGCCTAGGCCAATAACTTGCTTGGCCGCTGCCAGTGCACTGGCCCAATTGCTCCGCCACAGATAGCTTTTGGCATGTAGGGCTAGAGCTGCGCCTTTGGTGAGCCGTCCGGTGTACTGAGCATCCCAGGAAACGGGTAGGGTAGCCGCCGCTTCCTGTAAGTCAGCATCGATCGGGGTAAAAATAACGTTTGTGGGCGACTTGGGAATATTGGCCTGACCGGCATCATTGATTTTAAAATCAATCTTGGGTACCTCACCATAGGTACGTACGAGATTGAAGTAGGCGTAAGCCCGCATAAACTTGGCTTCACCTTTATTAATGAGGGTAGCTTCGTCGGTAGCACCTACAGAATCAATGTCTGCAATCACGGCATTGGCGGCGTTGATCAGGGCGTAGTGGTCGGACCAGTAGCTGTTCATCAGCCACTCATCCTTGACGTACTGAAACTGGTCATAGATTTTTTCCTGCGCCACACCATCGGTGGTGGAGCTACCTTTCACGGCATCGTCGGAGCGGAAGTTATGGATGGCCAGGTAAGGCATGGCCGACACACCGAAGCTGCGCATCTTGGCATATACCCCAAAAACCTGACTGTCGAATGACCCGGCGGGGATATCCTTTTCGGTATAGCGTCCCAGTGGCTCCCGATCCAGAAAATCCTTACAGCCCGACAGGATTAGCAGCGCAAAGACGGCGAGAGCCGAAAACTGCTTTGTTTTATTAAAAAAAATCTTTTTCATATCTGAACGAGTTGATTCAATTTAAAAATTGAGATTAAGGCCAAACGTATAGATGGCGGGTAGAGGGTAGGTACCGTTGTCTACACCAAAGGCAATGGCACTCCCACCGATTTCGGGCGTATAGCCTGTGCTGTTGGTGAAGGTGTGGAGGTTCTGGGCATTGACGAATAGCCTCAATGATTTTATTTTGAGACGTTCGAGGGCTGCTTTCTTGAAGTTATACCCTAGCTGTACGTTTCGGATGCGGAAGTAGCTACCATCTTCAATCCAATACGATGAAATGAGGTAGTTGTTGGAGCGACCCGTATTCAGGATCGGCTCCCAGTTGGAGGTACCCGGACCGTTCCAGCGATCGAGGCGGGAGGTCTGATAATTGAACTGAGCAAAGGTACCCCGGTTCCACTGGCGGAAGATTTCGTTGCCAAATACCCCCTGGCCTCCAATGGCTACATCAAAGCCTTTGTAGTTAGCCGATATATTCAGCCCATACGTAAAATCGGGGGTAGGGTTACCAATGATCGTGCGGTCGGCTTCGGTGATGAATCCGTCTCCGTTGACATCGGCGTATTTAAGGTCGCCTGGGAACACTTCGCCGATTGAACTAGCGGGTGATTTTACAAATTCCACATCGTTCTGATACACACCAGCTACCTTGTACCCCCAGAAGTACCCAATCGGGTAGCCCTCGGTAGTGCGGGAAGCACCATTGATAATATCAAAACCCGTGGTAGCCAGCTTCCTGACCTTATTGTTTAGGGTAGTGAAATTACCGCCAATGGTATATGAAAAATCGTTGGTCACATCCTGATTCCAGTTAGCAGCCAGTTCGATACCCTTATTGGATACTTCGCCCGTATTGGTCAGGCCCGGTACGGTACCTGCCGCACCCGGTATAAGGGCTAGCATGTTTTTCGTCAGTTTGTTATAATAGTTAGCTTCTAAGAACAGGCGATTTTTTAGTGTGTAAAGCTCCAGACCCGCTTCAAAAGCACGGTTAGTCTCCCAGCGTAGGTTGGGGTCATAGAGATACTCATTCTGCAAAGCTGCCACAATGTTTTCTCCGAATACGCCCGAATTGGCAGCAGTCAGGGTAGGGTAGGCAGGGTACCGGTAGCGGTCATCGATGTTCTGGCTACCCAGGATACCCCACGAGCCCTTTAATTTCAGATAGTCGATTAGATTTTGATCTTTGAAAAAATCCTCTTCGCTTACAACCCAGCCCGCGCCAATGGCTCCGAAGTTCTGCCAGCGCCCGTTGCCCGTAAAGGCCGAACTACCATCCCGGCGGAAAGACCCATTCAACAGGTACTTGCCGTCGTAGTTGTACAGCACCCGTCCCAGGTAGGAAAGAGTGGCTGATTCCCAGGCTGAACCTGATCCGCGCTTGGTCGACGGATCGCCTACGTTATCGACGTACCAGTATTGCGGGTCATTAGGGATAGCAAAACTGGTACCTTGCTGTACGCTGGATGAAGTGCTTTCGTAGCCGCTATAGTAAGTCGTAACTCCACCCAGTACCGTGAGATCATGCTTACCGAAGGTTTTAGCATAGGTAAGCAGATAATCCTGCTGTAGTTTGGGGTAGACATTCTGATACTGATTGACAGAAGTCTGCCGTACCAGATTATCGCGCTTGTCTGTTCCAACGATTTCAGGGTTATAAACAGTAATCAAAGGCTGATAAGAGCGGCCCGTGTTAAAGCCATAATCGGCGTAGAGGGAAGCTTTGAAATTGAAATCTTTGAGAAAATAAACCTGTCCATAGATACTACCGACGGCGCGATACTCACGATTGACCGCAGTACCTTTCTGCAATTCTACATCCACCAAGGGATTATACACCTGAGCACGCTGAAAATCGGGCAGAGTATGGTACAGGCCGCTGGCTTCATCACGAATGGGGGCAATAGGAGCTGCCAGAATAGCCGAACCAACATTTTTATTTACAGGTAGGTTAGCCTTGTATGCATTGAAAGTCACGCCGAATTTCAGGGCTTTCGATACCTGCAACTCGTCGTTAATGTTGATCGTGATTTTCTGGTACTGCTCATGCTTGATTATCCCTTCTTCATTGACATAACCAAGCCCCATATAGAACTTGTTTTTCTCGGTAGCTCCCGCAACGCTGATATTATCGTAGTTTAGGATACCCCGTTGGAAAATCTGGTCCTGCCAGTCGGTATTGCCCGTCCAGTTGGCATAATTGTAGGGGGCGCTCCCCTGATTAGCGAGTTGCTCGTTGTAGAGTTCTTTAAACTGGTCGGCGTTGGTCAGGCTAATGCGCTTCTGTACTTGCTTGAAACCTACGGTACTATTGAAATTTACGTTTAACTGCCCTGGTTTCGCTTTTTTCGTAGTAATGGCAATAGCACCATTAGCCCCCCGTACCCCGAAAATGGCGAGAGATGAAGGATCTTTTAGTACCTCAATGGACTCAATATCCGCTGGGTTGATAAAATTGATGTTGTCGTTGAGGATACCATCTACGATATACACGGGCTTAGCCCCATTGATGGAGTTGGTACCTCGGATGCGTACATCGGGCGACTCGCCAGGACGACCTGAATTGACAACTGATAGTCCAGCTACCCTACCCTGCAAAGCCGCTACGGGGTTCACAACGGGTTTATCGGCTATTTCCTGACCTTTAATGGTCACGATTGAGCCCGTTAGGTCGCGCTTGCTGGCTGTGCCATACCCAATGACTACCACCTCATTGAGCGCCTTGGTGTCATCTTCCAGTACTACATCAATGGTAGTTTGGGTACCTACGGTAATTTCCTTAGGAGCCATTCCGATCATAGAAAAAACGAGTACCGAACTTTGAGAAGGTACCTTAATTGTAAAATTGCCTTCTATGTCGGTAGGAACTCCGCTGGTTGTCCCTTTCAGTAGTACACTTGCTCCGGGTAGAGCGGTGCCGTCTGACGCCGTTACTTTACCCGATACACTGATGTCCTGTGCCTGTGTATAACCACACAGGAGCATAAAGATCAGTAAGTACGTGAATCGTACGAATCCTTTCATTAGTGACGAAGATTAATGATGTTGAATTATTAGGAGAATAAATTGAATTCAAAGCTACAAAAGACCGTACCTGCTTGCCAAATAAGGTACTACATCACTACTACATCAAGCAGAATAGTACAACCTAGCAAGCTTTTTATGGCTATTTTTATAGGAATAGTCAAACACTCATCATGAAGTCATTTAAATTGACTTCATTGTCTAAATCCAATTTTTTCCGCAGTCGGTAGCGCTTGATTTCTACACCGCGTACAGAAATTCCCAGAGCGGGAGCCATTTCTTTGGTGGCTAGGTTCATCCGCAGGCAAGCGGCTAATCGTAGCTCAGAAGGCGTAATCGAAGGGTTAATTTTTTTTAGTCGTTGAAAGAATTCATCGTGTACTTCATTGAAATTATCTTCAAAAAGCTTCCAGTCTTCCTTGCCGGATACGTTACGTTCGATACTGTGGAGTAATTTATTATAATGCATATTAGGGAGCTGCTGGCCCATTTCCTCTTTTACCTGCTGTAGCTCCTCACGTATTTCTTCCAGAATTTCGTTCTTGCGTACTACATTGATCGCGATGTTGCTCAACTGCTGACTCTTGCTCTTAATTTGGGCCTGTAGACTCTCATTGCGTATTTCAATAATCTTTTTTTCGGCCTCCAACTGCTGCTGATGTAGCTTTTCTTCTTGCTCAGCCAGTAGCTTTTTACGATGAGTTACTAATCGTTTTTCCTGCCAATAGAGCAGCCCCACTAACATAAGGATTCCAATTAGTAGAAAGAGAAGCCGCGCCCAGGCAGTTTCGAACCAGTGCGGAAGTACCTCGAAGGAGTAGGAGGTTACAAGCGTATTAAGGGAATTTTTAACCTGAAACTCATAAGTACCCGCCGTCAGATTGGTGAAATCTGCGAAACTCTGACCTGTCCAGTCGGACCACGTAGCGTTGAGGCCTCTTAGACGGTACTGGTACATAATTTCATTGCCATACAGAGGTAAGGCATAGCTAATTCGCAAGGAGCGAGTTTTATCGGGAATCTGTGAATTGGAAGCCGTAGGGAACGAAACCGAAGTATTGGTCAGGCTTGTTACCTTGCGAATAAGGGGTACCACAGGCTGCGAAGTCTGCAAACTTAGGTTCGATCGGTCTAGCAGGGCATAACCATTTCCCAGACAAAAAAGATAATACCGCTCTGTAAGCGGAACAATAGTCTCTGAATTGCGGACTAAGGCTAGGTCAAAACGACGACTTGCTCCGTTGGGTAGGTACATTACTACGTGGTCACGGTATATTTTGAACCATTCTCCCGCTGTACCTAGTCTGATCTTGTACGGTTCACCCGCCTGAAACTTAAATTCTGAGTCAGGTATTAGTTGATTTGCGGCATTTGGCGTAAAAAAGCGCTCGCCTGACCGAATAAGTACCCGCTCTTTCCAGGGTGTAAGTTCTATTGAATATTCACTCAGCAACTCCTGGGGAGATTCATATTCTTTCAAAGAGCTAGCAACGGTCAAATCTTCGCTCAGATGCATGCGGTACAATCCCTTGTAGGCGTGGGAGAGCCAGAAATAACCTTTTTTATCCTGTATTATTCCCTTGATGGGAATAAGGGGTACCTTTTCAATACGGTGCGCGTACTCCCACAGTCCCCGGCTGTTTTTGCGGTAGATGTGTAGCCCGGTGTAGGTACCCTGCATCAAATACTTTATACCATCTTTTTCAATGGGAAGGAGTACCCAGCCACCGGGAATAGAGGAGATTTTCTCGATTTGATTTTCAGCTATTCGAAAGGTACCTTCACTATGCCCACAAAGGAGTTGATCATCCACAATTTTCAGGTCCCATACTTGTCCCTGTAAGCCTGCTACCAATTGGAATGCGTCTCCAGATGGCCATTTTTTTACAAATAAACCACTATTGGAGCCTATATAGAGCCGATTATGCCATACCGCAGCCGTATAGGTAGTACCCAAGGGATTGTTGATTTTGGTATAAAAACTAAGCGGAGAAGCCAGGCTGATCATATCGAGCCCTTTATTCAGGCCCAACCATAGATTTTGCCGCGCGTCTTCATAAAGTGCCAGGACAGTATTGTTTTGCAGTCCGTTTTGCGAATCAAAATGATGGAGCAATTTCCCCTCTGCTGATACGATATAGAGACCGTTTAATATGGTCCCGAAAGCATAATTGCCATTTTTTAGGCGAAGAGCCTTATTCAGAATACTTTTTCTCAGCTCAGCGGCAATGGTTATATCCCAGGAAATCATTTTTCCGCTTTCCCACAGAAACAGTCCGTGTTTGGCGGTGGCAATCAGAACTTTATCGTTGTTGACGGGTAGGATGGAGGATACACTTGTTTGGCTCAATGCTTCGGTACCCGCCAGCGGACGGAATGTTTTCCCTTCCAGCGAGTATAAGCCTTTGTCGATCAGTTGAATAAATTGGCGATTACCGACGCTGCGCAGGTACATGAAATTGCCCGGTGCCCTTATTTCTGTGGTACTGCCAGCCTCATATTTATAGATATAGGAAAATGACTGAAAATAAATTATTTCTCCGGCTTTGAGAATATGCCAGATTTCCTCCGTTTCGGTGCTTTTAAATTTCAGGCCTCTACTCAGCGAATGGTAGGTCATTTTTCCGGTATCGGTATTCTGCCAGTATCCAAATTCGCCGAAACCACCTACGTACACCCGTTCTGCCCCATCTGCGGTCTTATCGCACAGGACCGAGCGCACAATCTGCCCATTGGGTAGTGGTAATAGCCGCCAGTGTGCCCCGTCGTATTCAAGAAGCCCATCTGAATTGGCCGCATACATAATCCGGTTAGTGCTTTGGCTGATGTCCCAGTTCTGGTTATGTGCTCGGTAGGTCGAACTCGAATAATTGGTAATCAGGGGTAGCTCCTGAGCTGTGGGAGAGTTCAGGGTAACGACAGAAAGTATAATCAGATGTAGTAGTCGAGTAAGCCAATGTAGATTGCTCATGTCAATAACAAAATCAGGGGTACCTTTCACTATGGAAATTCTTAACGTAGATTATGGATGAATTGTGCTGTGCTTATTAATTATGAGGTGGTGTGGCCACGAGAATTTATTCCTGGATTTAGTATAACTCACCGTCAGTAGCCTTTGTCTCCTGACAAAACGATAACCCCATGACAAATTCCAACCCTTCACGTCGTAATTTTCTACGAACTACGGCCCTTACTGCCACCGCCATGAGTTTCAAACCCTTTTATATCCTCAATGCCAAGCCGAAGGCTAACGGCGAAATCATCGGCCAAGGTACACATAAGTACAAGGTGCAGCTTGGCTGGGGGAATCTAGATTCCTCAAAGTTTCCCATCAACAACTGCCATGAAATGGTGCAGGACAGCAAGGGGCGGCTGATTATGGTAGGGGATGAAGTGAAAAATAATATCCTGGTATACGACCGCTCGGGTAAATTGCTCGATAGCTGGGGCCATGAGTACCCTGGTGGACACGGCCTGACGCTATGGAATGCTAACGGAGAGGAATTCCTGTTTATTTGTGATCCCAATCTCGGTAAAGTAGTAAAAACGGACATGCAGGGAAAGGTACTTCTGACGATTGAACATCCCTCAAAAGTAGGTGCCTACAAAGCCGAAATGCCTTTCAAACCCACCGAAACGGCCATCGGTCCGGATGGGACAATCTACGTAGCTGATGGCTACGGCTCGCAGTGGGTGCTGCGCTATACCATAAACGGCGAGTATATCGATAAGTTTGGCGGACCTGGCGATGAGGATCATCAGTTTGCCACGGCGCATGGAGTAGCCGTGGATTATCGTAACAAAGCCAATCCTACCCTATTAGTGACGTCGCGCGTACATAACTCGTTCAAGCGCTTTACACTAGATGGAAAATATTTATCCACGATATTTCTGCCTGGTGCTTTTGTATGCCGTCCTGTCATGGATGGCGACAATCTGTACGCTGGGGTGTGCTGGTCGCGGCTTAAGTACCTCAATCAAACGCCCAATTCGGGTTTTGTGACGATTCTGGATAAAAACGACAAAGTAATTTCCAATCCAGGAGGTACCAAGCCCGAGTATCGTGATGGGAAGCTACAGGTTATGGTACAAGACTATCCGCAGTTGATGCATTGTCATGATGTATGTATTGACAACGATAAGAATATCTACATATGCCAGTGGAACGCCAAAAAGACGTATCCGGTCAAGCTGGAAAGGGTCTAGGGAAAGATAAGAGACAAATAATATCGGATAAGGTTTTATAAAGGAGCCGCGCTAGTGTAACTGGCGCGGCTTTCTGCTATATGATAGATTGATATTTAGAGTGCCTAAAGCCGGAGCCGTTATTTTTCGCCTGAATTAGGGCTATCAGTACTTCGTTCATGGGTAGGTAGGTCCGAGTAGCGATTAAATTTTCTGCGTGATTAGCCCCGTAATTTCCAGACTTCAGGAATAGTTTCTGCCTGAAAACCCCTTGTACAGCTTGTAAAGGCCTATGAGCGCTTAAAGTAATAATGGTGACTACTGGATTAAGGAGAAAGCGGTTTCTTGTTTTCATGTAGGCTGCTTTTTGGGTAGGTACTGCTACTATCTTCTATTCCCAAGCCGCAAAATTATGCCTGGTTTTAGTTAAATTGAGTAGAGTCTTCATCGCTCATAGGTCCATAGTTTTTCGGCGAAACCCAGGCGACGTTCCTAGGTATATTCACAAAGGCCCCGGAGGAGAATTCTCTCCTCCGGAAGAATTGATATGGCCTGTCGGGAAGCAGAAAGGACAAGCGAAGATTCAATAATAAAGGAGGTAGGTAAATCCTTGGTGTCCTCCAGAAAGGCGTCCAGTGCGATAAATTTTTGAAAATTTCGTGGCTACAAAAATAATTTTTAGTGATAAACACAAAGCGATTTCACAGGGTAGGCGGTCAGCCGTAGTAAGTACTTTGAGGTGTATAAAAAGAATGATACAAGGAAATCAGGGGCTGCGCTTGTTGAAAAAACACGGTTTCAAGGTAGCAGCGAGGCTATGAGCGACAAAATAGATGCTAAGAGGTCGTTGATTGAGCAAAACGTTTTTCCCGTACCGTTCGGATTCTTGCATTTCGTTAGTTGTAGCGTCAATGAAGCACTGACTGGCAGAAGAGGAATGCGTAACTCCAGAAGAGCACCAATTTACCCTGTAAAACTATTGGAGAGTAACCAATATGGTACTATCGAGACTCCGACAGGCCCATAACTCAGGAAGTTCGCTAATAGCAAGTATATACAGCTACGATAGGCGACACAAGCTGTAAAGAAGCATTTTTTCGGCCACGTTGATAATTGACTATATCAAATAGTAATAGTTGAAAACTGTAACATGAAGAACTTGATAATCCTTAACGCAAATGTTGCTGACATAGCTCTCCCGGGCAAAACCACTTTTAAGGTACTGATCCGTCTTGTCCATGATCTAGTGGCAGGCCAGGTCGTTCATTTCATTCTAAACAAACACATCGCGCTGAGCGGAAGAGAGCCTACTAGTAGGAGCAGTCAGTTCTCGGCTATGCTCTACTTGGGGAGAAACCCTAGAATGGATCAACCGCATTTCTGCAAAATAGCATCTACTTTATTCAGTCTGAAGGTTGAAATCGTCCAGCGATTTAAACGCGCTCTTATATGGTCAGTCAGCAATCCTTTTGCAAGCTATGGTGAGCAGTCATCGACTCATCTGCGTGATCTCGATAAGGGGCACTCCACTCTTTCATGGCTATCACACAACCTGCAAAATAGCTTCCGATTCTCCATGGGTACCCACCCGATTTCTGACAAAGCCAAACAACTCGCGACCGTATTGCTTTATGGCAGATTCTATGTTTTGGTGAGCCGAAATGACCAAGTCAGTCGTAGCGGTAAGTTCTGGAAAGAATGGCGTACTAGCCGAGATTTTAATTTGAATGCCCAAAGGGCGTCAAACGGATTTTTAGGCCTGATCGAATGTGTAGATTTCACGGCCAAAATGGTTGATTTCACCGTCAACCATTATTAATGTATTAATACACAGCCTACTTTCGATGCATAACTACGCACTAAAACGCTACTTGTACAATGGAAAAGGAAATGAATTCGAAATGGGCTTTAAAGAAAACAGACGCTACTGTGCTAGTCGCAAAGTCTGAACCCTTCACTTGTGAAGTCTTAGGTAGCCTGCTCAAGACCGAGGGATTTGATGTAGTGGGAAGAGCTTCGAGACTGGATGATCTGATTAGCAAAATTCAAACGAAAAAACCTTCCTGCGTTATCACGGAAGTTGGAGTTATAGGAGATGCTTCTCTGCTGATGGATGCCCTAGGACAAATGAAAAAGGTACCTAAGGTAGTGCTGTACGTGAACACCCAGGATACCCGCGATATCTCAAAAGTATTGGAAGCTAAGTTTAGCGCTTATCTACACGCCGAAGATCAACTGGAAGAATTATACCACTGCCTGCAGTCCACTAAAAAGGATGCGACCTACTACAGTTCTTGCTTCAAGGATCTGATCCATGAATTGGGCATCACCGAAGCCGATAGCGAGACCTTACGGATAATCAAATCGCTCACTAAGCGGGAGCGGCAGGTACTGCACTTACTTACAAAAGGACTTACCGGCCATCAGGTAGCCGATCAACTGAACATGAGCTACCGTACGTTAGCCAATCACAAGCAGAACATTACCCAAAAATTCTCATTGGAGAGTGGAAGACACCTGTTGCGGCAGGGATTACAGATCAGGAGTTTCCTGTCGAATCCGCAAGCGGCGAAATAGCCGCTACGGGGCTGGGGGAGTCTGATTTAGTTAAGTTCTTTTCCAGGGCCTCTTTAAGGTTTTGCATTCGGGCACGAGGCATCACCAGTTCTTTATTAGGGAGCTTCTTAGAATGCAGGATATATTTTCCTTTCTCCCAGTAGGTATAGCTATCGAAATAGTTGAGGTTGATAATGAAACTACGATTCCCCCTGAAAAAACGATCCGGATCCAGCTCGTTCTCCAGCTCAGCCAAAGATTTCGATATGGTAAATCGGCCCTTGCTGTGTTCAACGAAATAATTCCCTTCCTCAGTCTCAAACAGATAGCAGTCATTCACATTGAGAAGGGTATCTCCGGTTGCCGTTTTGGCCTCAATCAATTGCAGAAAAGCCCGAGGGGTACCCTTGGCATAGGAAGTAAAGGCATCGAAAACAGTTTCCTCGGGGCTGGCGGTCTTCTTTAAGTTTTGTAAGAAATCAATGAATAGGGAGATATTCAGCAGCACATACCCTAGAATAAGCACAAAGGGTGTATAGATTATATAGCCTTTGAATGTATACAGCAGTACGAGGTAGTAATTCTCGTAACGTTCAGCTTCAAAATTTGGAAATTCACGTAGAAAGAAGCGCAGGTGAAGCGTAATAGGAATAAAGAAGAAGTAAGCGGTCAAAAGAACAGGTAGAAACTTTAACTCATAACCCAAAATGGATTTCGGTGTAAGCGCTAGTTCATTGAGTCGCAGAACATCATGAAACCGATCTAAGAGAGTTAGCAGAATATAAAGGCTAACAAATTCTGGTACATAGAAACCGATGATCCAGTTAAACAAGTAGCCTACGAAACCATTAGAAGTTTCTACACTTGTAGTCTTGAATTCAGGGTTGAAGGTCCAGCTGAATATTTCATAGAATAACACAATGAAGAACAGAATGACAAGGCCACTCCATGATTTCTTCAAAAAGGAACGATTTAGTTCAAGCGTTTTCACAAGCGATATTAATTATTCAGTGGCTAATAGAAGCATGTATTATGGGTTCTCATACAAAAATTAGGTAAGATTAAAACTAGTCATTAATTACTAGTTTTTAGCTGAAATATAGGAAAAAACGCGGATTATTTGAAGCGCCTCGGTGCTATACCTTTGTATCATAAGGTTTTGAGAGAATACAACGCCTCACTACCCCAAGTTGTTCACTGGTATCCAAATTGGTCAAAATAAATCTTAAAACGTTAAAAATTCTTTTCCTATGAAAAAGTTCGAACTCACTTCCAAAGGTACATTGTCACAGTACATGAAGAACAATGTCATCAAAGCTAAAAATGAAATTAGCAACACTCTGCTGGCCGGTCCTGGAATGGGAGATATGTCTTGCTTCGGCATCGTAGTTCCCGAACCCTCTAAAGGATTATCTGTTTCATTGTAGTAGCAAATTTACTACTAAAATTACTTACCCATGAAGGCAAAATCACTTACATCCTATCAAAAGGTAGCGCAGGAGTGCATCGATGCATTCAATCGGGTGGATATGCGCCGCGAGGAAGGCTACTGCGTACGGTCAGGCTTATTCTCAGCCAACCTGACTAATTTCCTGCCCACCATACCAGAAGCCAGCCATGAGACTATGTATACGGACCTACTTCGTAACCTATCTCTTGAGAAATTTGATCGCAAATTGATGCATCTGAGCGATGTTTCGGATTTGGAAGGTGATTTGTCTTTGATTAACAACCCTAAGAAGCCGTTTATCTTTTGCACTTTTCATATTGGTTCATATCGGCTGATTGCCAATGTACTACTCCGGAAAGGGTACCAATTCTCAACCCTGGTTCGTCAAGGAGTATTCGAATCGCAACGCGCCGAGTTCAAAGAGTATTGTGCCGAGATGCACGATACCTTTAACACACCAAGTAAAGTGAATATTCTTAACGCCGAAGATCCCCGCGTCCTATTGCAAATGACCAGGGAATTGAAGGCAGGTCGCTCAATACTGGTTTACCTTGATGGAGATACCGGTTCAGGCGAAGACCAAAAGATAACCGTCGATTTCTTGAACCAGCAGGTTCGGGTACGTAAGGGGATACCTTATGCCAGCTACCTGTCGGGTGTTCCTATTCTGCCTATCGTGCAGTACCGTAAGAAAAATTTACAGAACGTATTGCGGATTGGTAAAGCAATTTCTGTAAAAAAGAACGAGAATCGTGAAGAGTTCTGTCACCGTTCGCTTAGTTCGATGTATAAATATTTCGGCCAGTATATTGAGAAATATCCTGAGCAATGGGAAGGTTGGACGTATATTCATAATGCCATGGTGATCAAGCCAGAGTATTCGAGCGTCAATGCTACCTATGATCTAAATAAGAAACGCACGACCTACCGTTTCAACCAAAGCCGCTACCGGATTTTTGAACTGGAAAGTAATTTTCTACTCTTTGACCGGACTGCTTATGAAACATTCGAGATTACTGCTGACATGAAGACTTATCTTTCTGCTCCGCAGGTAAAAAATCCGATCAAGACATTGGGAGCAGGTATTTTCGGTGAACTAGTTACCCGGAATATCCTGATCTGAGTCGACACCATATGTGTGACGACAGTATAAAAGTTTTAGTGTGTGTATAGTATGGATAAGCTCTTGCCCTTTGGGTGGGAGCTTTCTTTTTTTTCTGCCCTAGTGTTGTAGGAAGCATTTTTTGCTACTTTGATCCCTCAAACCATTTCTCGCTACCTTTGAAAACGCTCACTCTGCTTCAACCCGGCCATTTTAAGTTTAATGATACTGTTTTTGATCCATCTCTCACCAATGGACAGGCGTTGGTGCGGTTAAGCTGCATCGGTATCTGCGGTACCGACTTGCATGCCTACCAGGGCAATCAGCCTTTTTTCTCCTATCCTAGGGTACTTGGCCATGAACTTGCTGTGGAGATACTGGCCTTACAAGGCGATCCGCATGGCCTGAAAGTAGGTGACTACTGTGCCGTAGAACCGTACCTGGATTGCGGCGAATGCCAGGCTTGTCGGCGTGGCTTGACTAACTGCTGCGAGAAGCTCCAGGTGCTTGGAGTACATACTGATGGGGGTATGGTTGAGTACCTTAAAATTCCTACAGGAAAACTGCATCCCTCCAACCGCCTGAAGAAAGAGCAGCTAGCTTTGGTAGAAACGCTGGCGATCGGCGGCCATGCCGTGGAGCGCGCCGAACTGACTAGCGAGGATATGGTGCTGGTAGTGGGAGCAGGGCCTATTGGGCTTTCTGTGATAGAGTTTGTCAAACGGAGCGGGGCTACGCTGGTGGTGGCTGACCGTGACGAGAATCGTCTTCGGTTTTGCCGCGAAAAAATGGGCGTTGAGCAAACGGTACTGGCAGTAGAGGATCTTACTCTCGAATTGCGAGAAGCGATGCAGGGTAACCTGCCGACGGTGGTCTTCGATGCTACGGGTAATCCCAATTCTATGATGAAAAGCTTTGACTATTGCGCCCACGGTGGTAAGCTTGTGTTTGTAGGACTCTTTCAGGGGGATGTCAGCTTTCATGATCCTTCTTTTCACCGCAAGGAACTTACCCTACTGGCTAGTCGTAATGCTACCTCCCATACTTTTCGTACCATCATCAACGCCATCGAAAATGGACGCATGGATACTACCCCTTGGATTACTCACCGTGTAGCGTTTGACTCACTCCCTGACATTTTTCCAACCCTGCTAAAACCTGAATCCGTAGTAATCAAAGCTATTGTCGAGATGCCTACCCTCAGCGGATCAGTCGTAGGGTAATGCCATTGAGGAGAAGCGTAAAAACCAGCAGTAGTAAGTAAGCCCAGCCAATAGGAAGTAGAGGTACGACCCAATGTACCCCTACCAGGAACGTCAGAAAGCCAAAGCCGGTCAGTAGCAGCCCGTACATGATACGGATTGTGGCCGCCGAACCTTGCTGCGCGTGAGTGAAGACCGCCAGCGTAGAAGTCATAATGGGGAAGGGCGTCAGTAAGCCGCTCCATTCGGGGCCTAGTCTCTCGGCGGCCTGCGTGAGCAAGAGTACAAACAGCGTTGCTACCAGCATTCGGAGCGGAATATCGTAGCGGGGCTGGCGGGTGACAACAGCATCTTGCGCTGGTTTTGGAAAAAAATATAATACCGCTGTCAGTAAAAAAACGGCAATCAGAATGCCCCAGGGCAGGGTAGGAGTAAAGTAAAACGAAAACACCGCTACGGCAAAAAATACACCATAGCTGACCAGCACGGTCGGTAACCACCACCAGCGGGTAGAAAGTACTGCATACGAATATGCAAAAAGAAAGGTACCCAGCGCGCCCATGAGCGCCCCCGGAATTGTGGCGGCAGCAAACGAAGCTCCTTGTTCCCAAGCCATAAAAAAGGAAATAGGCCCCGCTACCCACGGAAATCCACCGATCCATCCTCCCAATCCTGCTCCCCACCGCCTTACACTCAGCGTAACTCCGGCTATCAGCACGGGCATGAGTGTGATTTTTATCAAAAATATATAGTTCATTTCTTTCTAAAGCCGCCCTGATACGGCTGGCAAAGGTACTAAACTGTGAAAGGGTAGCAGCATGGAAAGAACTTTATCTGATAATTTGCAACGTTGTTGCATCTGAGTTATATTTGCAACGATGTGGCATGAAGCAAAATGCTATGCTTATAAAGAAATAGTATGAATCGGATAAAGATACTTTTTTGTCTGTTGGCCCTTTTTGAAGTAGGGTTAGCCGTACCGGGGGTTGCTCAAAGCACCGAATGCCGTTGTTTTATCCGAGGAGTGGTGCGCGATGACCACAGCGGTCAGCCGATTGTAGGTGCGACGTTGCTGTTGGTCAAATCGAATCAGGGCGTTTTTACAGATGCTGACGGGCGATATACCTTTACAGGTCTTTGCCCGGGTACCTACGAAATACAATGCAGGATTGTGGGCTACCAAGCTCGCCGGCAAACGATTAACCTGACAGATGAGCATGAGCACGTTGAAAACTTCTTGTTGGCAGAAGAGGAAATTCATCTGAAAGACGTTGAAATTACCGCCCACCGTACCGATGCGCCCGTCACGCAGCCACTCACTACGCTCACGGGCAGCGATCTGGCGCAGACTAGGGGCCAATCCCTGGGAGAAAGTCTGCAAGGCATCACGGGTATCACTACTTTACAAACAGGCTCTTCCATTGCCAAGCCCGTGATCCATGGTATGCATAGCAACCGGGTACTGATCATGAACAATGGAGTGCGGCAGGAAGGGCAGCAATGGGGATCGGAACACGCGCCCGAGATCGATCCGTTTGTAGCGACCCGACTATCAGTAGTAAAGGGCGCCGCAGGCGTACGATATGGCTCCGACGCCATCGGTGGGGTAATTCTGGTTGAACCCGAAGAGCTACCCATCGACAAGCCTCTGAGTGGAGAAATTAACGCGGCGGGTTTTTCCAATGGTAGGCAGGGAGCAGGATCGGCTACCTTGCAGGGAAGTATAAAAGGTCTGGATGGTTTTGGCTGGCGTGCGCAGGGGACGCTCAAGCGTGGTGGAAATATCCGTACTCCTCATTATTTCCTGGATAATACGGGCATATCAGAGCGTAATTACTCGCTGGCGGCAGGCTACCGCCGGGGTGGTTTTGGGACTGAGGTTTTTTATAGTCATTTCACCACTAAAATCGGAATTTTCTCGGGTTCGCATATCGGTAGCGTGACGGATTTGCTCGAGGTTATTAAAAGTGGTGAGCCTCTGATCAAGTCTGATTTTAGTTATACGATCAATCGACCTTACCAGCAGGTCAAGCACAATTTGCTCAAAGGAGAGGTACACTACCATTTTCCCGATGGCAACCGCCTGAAATGGGTATCGGCGTTTCAGTACGACAATCGTCTCGAATATGATCTTCATGCTCCGCGCAATGATTCCCTGGCTGCTCTCAATCATCCTGAGCTATCGTTTCGGCTCACAACTTTTACCAACGAAATTCTCTGGGATCATAAGCCGCTGGCGCAGAAGTTCACGGGGCAAGTCGGCCTAAGTACCCTGTACCAGTATAACGTAATGAACGGACGACCCCTTATCCCCAACTTTGACCAGTGGAATGTGGGTCTGTTTGCCATCGAGCGGCTGGTTCACAACGGCTGGGAACTGGAAGCAGGGCTACGCTACGACTACCGCCAATTGACTACGTACCGAATCGTCAGCCGGGAGAAAGAAACGAATATTTTCGATTTTCACAATGCTTCGGGTACCCTGGGCGCGGGGCGCAACCTGAACGGCCGCTGGTCGGTGCGGCTCAACCTGGGTACGGCCTGGCGGGCCCCCAATGTCAGTGAATTATTTAGCAATGGTGTCCATCATGGAGCCGCAGCCTATGAGGAGGGCGACGCAACCTTGATTCCTGAAAAAGCTCTCAACGCCATTGGAAGTGCCCGGTACGCTACCGACAAACTCACGGTTGAGGTAGGAGGGTACTACAACTATATCCGGGATTACATTTATCTGAAACCCCAGGCCGAGCCCGTCCTGACCGTGCGGGGGGCATTTCCTTACTTTAAGTATACCCAAACCGACGCTACATTCAAAGGGATTGATGTGAATGTAGATTGGAAACTGAACCGCTACCTTTCGTGGGGAAGTAAAATGACCTACCTGCGGGTCAACGATGTACGGAACGATTCGTACCTGGTCAATATTCCGGCCAATCGTTGGGAGAATCAACTGAAATCTACCTGGCAGGAGGTAGGTAGGTGGCGCAAAATGTCGGTGTCGCTCTCCAATCGATGGGTAGGAGAGCAGCGTCGGGTACCCCCCGCGAGCGATTTTGTACCTCCACCCGCAGGATACTCTCTGTGGAGCGTGCAGGCAAGGGGTACCCTGCCCCTGACAGAAAAACGAGAATTGGAACTTACGTTCACCGTTGATAATATTTTCGATACAGCCTACCGCGACTACCTCAACCGCTTCCGCTACTACGCTGATGATATGGGGCGTAACATTTCATTGCGCGCTCGCTATGTTTTTGGGAAATAAATACTCTATAAATCAATCGTTTACTTTAAAATGAGGTGTTAAGATGGCTATGAAAAACAAATGGATTTCCGCAATGCTCCTCGGGATGACTTTTCTATTAGCGCAGTGTAAGTCGGCCTCTGATGTGGAACCCGACGACGAGAATGAATTGATTACGACGATTCAATTACAATTTTCTCCGACCAAGATATTTACACAGGATCAAATCTTCACCTACCGTGATATTGACGGAGATGGGGGTAATGCACCCACGAAGTTTGATACCATTTCGCTGCTGGCAAATACCGAGTATACCCTGAAGGTAACGGTGCTGGATGAAAGCAAAACTCCGACGGATGACATTACGGAGGAGATACAGGAAAAATCCGATGAGCATCTTTTTGTATTTACACCGGCTCCCTCCACTCTGTTAACCTACACCTACGGAGATAAAGATGCCCGGAATTTGCCCATTGGGTTGGGTGGTACCGTCAACACCGGGGCAGCTGGAACGGGAACATTACGGGTGCAATTACGGCACCAACCACCAATCGGTGATAAGATTGTCAAGGACGGAACGCCCGGCCCCGGCAGCGATGATGTGAATTTGAATTTTCAGGTGGTACTAAAATAGGCATAGACTAGCAGGAAGGCTTCATCTATTCATCGCCTTCTTCGATACAAGCAGCACAAAGTCCCTGAATCAGTAGATTTACTTCCTGGGCGCGGTAGCCTTCGGGTAGCTTGACCGCCGGTACATGGAGATTTTCAAGGCAGTTGGTTTGGCCGCAGGCGTTGCACTTGAAATGTACGTGGTCGTGATGGTGGTTGTGCTCCGAACAGCGCTCCCGGCACAGCGCATAGCGGGTACCTTCGTCGTCGAGTACCTTGTGGATAATTCCTTTTTCCAGAAAGGTTTTCAGCGTGCGGTAGATCGTCACGCGGTCAAAGCGCTCACCCAGTGTACTTTCCAGATCCCCGTGCGAAAGCGCCATTTCACGATTCATAAAGGTTTCCAGCACATCTTCGCGGCAGGATGTGGTACGGAGTTTATGATCTTTGAGCGTAGTACTAACGAGCTGTTCCATGGGTATTGAGCAAAAAGTTGTGCAGGATCAGAGTGTAAAGATACAACCTTATGAGTACTTTTTTCAATCCTGACCTTTGAACGATTTATTATGCAACAGCGTTGCAAATTATAAAGTTTCCCACTATTTTTGCATCATTATTGCAACAAGTATGAAAACCGATTCCAGCATACCTACCGGACATTCTCACAGCAAAGCCGATTTTATGGGCATTGCAGGTTCCATACTTTGCCTGATCCACTGCCTTATCACTCCTGCTTTGGCGTTGGGTACATCACTTACGGCGCACAATCACTTGCTAGGAGGTATTATCGATCTGGATTATTTCTTCATTTTTATCAACGGATTAGCCGTCTACTTTGCTACGCGTGAGCACCGCCTTCCGGCGCTTCGGCTGTTTCTATGGGGAGCTTTTCTACTATTCGCCGTTTCCCTAATCCTGGAAAACTACTATCCGGCTTTCAAAGTACTGGGGTACCTTGGCTCGGGACTACTCATTGCGGGACACGTCTACAATGTGATTTATTGCCGTCCCTGGCGAATAGTCAATGGTAGAATGGGTGAGTGATTGAATGAGGCAGGCTACTTTATTTATCGTACTCTACCTCGTAGCGGCTTAGGTCCGGTCGACCGCGCCTTTTTCGATTGATTTCGTAGTCGAAAATCGCCTTTCCCAAATGCGACATGAACGGAAAGCTGACGGTATCGTACTCGTAGGTATTGTCATTGAAAATCCCGTTTTCGTTGGCATAGATTACCGCCGTTAGCATAAACTCCACACCCCGCTCAAAATCAACTATATAGGCGTTGTCCAACATGAAACCATAGGCATCACCTACCTTATTAAAGAGACGAATGTTGCGAGGCATTCGTTTTTTGCTATCTCCAAACAGGAAAAACTTCACGTAGCTATCGTAGTAGTCGTCGGAGTAATGGGCAGGGTAGCTGGTTTCCATCGGTAGCTGCGACATATAGCGGTATAAAAACGCATAATCGTCTGGCCGCAAATCAAAACGCTCGTGGGGTTCCAGGCTTTCGGGAAAGAAAATGGCTTTGAGCAACTTGTGCTGATCTTCCAGGGCGAAGAAATTCTTATCGGTAAAATCAAAAGGTTCGTTCACCAGTTCCCCATTCTTAAGGTACCCCTTCCCCATCCGAATAGGCGATGCGGGGCTTTCGACTTTTTCGGCGTAAGCCAGGGGTTGCTGGTAGAGTACCTTGCCGTCTTTCTCGAAGTATACAGGATTCGTGTAGCGATTGTTTTCGGTACTCATAGGTAGCTCCAGCCGATGCCGGATGCGTACATTTAGGTACCCCTTCTCATGTAGTTTCCGATTGAAGTCTTCCTGACCAATAAATTCGTACAGCCGGTTGAAGGCATCGTTGTCGCTGGCCAGCAGGATTTTCTTGCCGTAGTGCGCCACGGAGGGTAGCCCGCTTTCGGAGGTTGAGTCGGAGGTAACGGCGGTTTGCTCGGGCCGGGCCGCCTCGGTAAACATGGGGGTATATTTGTCTAATCCTGGAATGTACAGCTGATTGATCTTTTCCAGTGCCAGCAGTACGGCGGGTAGCTTGACCGTGCTGGCCGGGTAGAAGTACTTGTTTCGGTCGACATTGTAGCGGTAGGTGGTAAAATGCGGTTCGTTTTTCCGATTGCGGTCTATTTTGGTGTATAGAATCTGTACGCCGTGCGCATCAGGATTTTTGAGAAGCTCACCGAACCAGTCGGGATGTTGCAGCAGTATTTTTTCAAGAAAGGCATCGGTGGCAGGTTGGGCAGAAAGCGGGGAAACGAACATACAAGCCAGCATGGCGATAAGGAAACCGGAGGTTTTGCGGAAAGCTAGAATCAAATCAGACATGTTTTGGAATAAAGTCACGTTGCTCGACTTTGTAAGCTGAAGAGCCAGTTCAGCCACAAAAAATCATACGCAAGATACTTCTAATAAACTGTATTTCGGGGCCGCATATTTGGACTACCTACCATTTTTTTGCTGGAAAAATGTTTTCAAATAAAACTCTGGCGATGAGAAGTCATTATAATTTGGCTCAAGGTACCTTTGCCTTCTAAGTATACACCAAGAAAAGAACCCAACAATACTCATGGATAAAAAAGAACTACGCAGCCGGGGCTGGTTTGGCAAAGAGGGGAAAGACGGTTTCATTTACCGGGCCTGGATGAAAAACCAGGGGTTTCCCGCCGACGAATTCGAAGGGCGCCCCGTCATTGGTATTTGCAATACTTTTTCGGAACTCACCCCCTGTAACGGGCACTTCCGCGAACTGGCCGAGTCAGTGAAGCGTGGCGTGTGGGAAGCGGGTGGTTTTCCGCTGGAATTCCCAGTGATGTCACTCGGAGAAACACTCATCAAGCCTACCGCCATGCTCTACCGCAACCTGGCAAGCATGGACGTAGAAGAGTCTATCCGGGCTAACCCCATCGACGGAGTCGTGCTGCTGTGTGGCTGCGACAAAACTACCCCTTCGTTGGTGATGGGCGCGTGTAGCGTGGACATACCTACCATCGTAGTGTCAGGCGGCCCTATGCTGACGGGCCGATACCGGGGCAAGAGCATCGGTACGAGCGATATCTGGCGGTTTAGTGAAGCCTATCGGCAGGGACAAATGTCGCAGGACGAGCTAAGTACCGCCGAAGCCTGCATGTGCCGGAGCGCGGGCCACTGCGCGGTGATGGGTACGGCCTCCACCATGGCCTGTATGGTCGAATCCCTTGGCCTTACGCTACCCGAAAACGCCGCTATTCCAGCGGCTGATTCGCGCCGTAAGGTAGCCGCCCATTTGTCAGGGCGGCGGATTGTGGACATGGTAAAGGAAGACTTGCGCCTGTCGCAGATTCTGACGCGCGAGGCGTTTGAGAATGCGATCAAGATCAATGCTGCCATCGGAGGATCTACTAATTTTGTGATTCACCTGCTGGCCATCGCTGGTCGGATTGGGGTCGATTTGAAACTAGACGACTTCGATCATCTGTCGGCTGATATTCCGCTGCTAGCTAACCTGCAGCCTTCAGGGGGGTACTTTATGGAAGACTTTTACTACGCAGGTGGCCTGCCCGTGGTCGTGAAAGAATTGATGTCGCGCCTGCACGGCGATGTAATTACGGCCAACGGTAAAACGATCCAGGAAAATAGTTCTTCGGCCGAATGTTTCGATCCTGAGGTAATAGGTACCCTGGAAAAACCCGTGAAAGAACTGACCGGCCTGGTAGTGGTGAAAGGAAACCTGGCTGTGAATGGGGCGGTACTGAAGCCCTCGGCGTCACTAAATCCCGAACTTCTGCAGCACCGGGGCCCAGCTTTGGTCTTTGAAGACATCGACCATTATAAAGCCCGGCTGGACGACCCTGATCTGGATATTGACGAAAATACCGTGATGGTACTGAAAAACGTAGGCCCTAAGGGGTACCCTGGTATGCCTGAGGTAGGTAACATGGGCATTCCCAAAAGGCTTTTGGAAAAAGGCGTAATGGATATGGTGCGGATTTCGGATGGGCGCATGAGCGGTACTGGATTTGGTACCGTGGTACTACACGTGTCGCCCGAGGCCGCGGTAGGGGGGACCCTGGCGCTGGTACAGGATGGGGACATGATTGAACTCGATGTAGCCAACCGCCGCCTGCAACTGGATGTGTCGGACGAAGAATTAGAAAAGCGTCGTCTGCAATGGAAGCCGCTGGAACTGGGCTACGACCGGGGGTATGTAAACCTGCACATCAACCACGTGCTGCAAGCGCATGAAGGCGCCGATATGGACTTTCTGCGCGGCGGCTCTGGTGATAAAGTAACCCGTGATTCGCATTGATTTTTTGAGTGGCAGAGGGACAAAGTAGCAAAGGCACAAAGTGTTTGTGGACGGGCTAATGCAGGGAGAAGAATCTTTGATAAACAGAACATTAGAAAGGCCAATAGCCATTGGCTAACGGCCATCAGCTTCATATGACTGATAAACTTTTTGCCGATCAGGTAGCCATCGTAACCGGGG
>Ga0114915_1000292_pt1 | contig 23186 bp, 18 predicted proteins | sample MalvirAntarct_55_FD_87288 | JGI IMG/M metagenome (GOLD analysis project Ga0114915, IMG submission 87288) | Marine viral communities from the Global Malaspina Expedition - Malaspina viral metaG Antarct_55 | ecosystem: Environmental > Aquatic > Marine > Oceanic | place: South Georgia Island...
GATCCATGATTGGCTTCATGTTGACTTCGTTAAAAGTCGTCAACATAGCAGTAGATTGCTTAGCTTCGAGCAGGCGCTCGGCCACTTTGGCACGCAAACGTGTCATTGGTACGCGTTTTTCAACACGCTCACCAACAGCTAAGGATACGGCAGGAGCAGCTGCAGCTGGTGCAGGAGCGGCCGCAGCTGGTGCAGGAGCGGCTTTCGCGCCTTGCACATCGGCCTTAGTAACGCGACCGCCTTTGCCCGAGCCTTCAATGCTATCGAGCGATACGCCACTTTCAGCTGCCGCTTTACGAGCAGCAGGGCCAGCAGCGGCTGATGAAGTCGCGGCTGTGCTGGCGGCAGGTGCACTTGCTTCTGGAGCTGAAGCTGTAGCGGCAGCGCCCTCAGTAAATGTTGCTAAGGTTTCCTGCGAAAGAACGGTATCGCCTTCTTGCTTGAGTACATTGCTAATAACGCCATCGGCAGGTGCAAGCACTTCCAGTACTACTTTGTCGGTTTCAATATCGACAATTAGCTCATCGCGCTTCACCGCTTCGCCGGGCTTTTTATGCCAAGTAGCCACCGTGCCATCAGCTACAGACTCTGGGAATATCGGGGCTTTAATTTCCACACTCATGGTTATCTTCCTTATGACTCGGCGGTTAGTTAGACGGTTTTACCGCCCAGGGCATCAGCGACTAATGCCGCCTGTTCTTTCGCATGCAAATACATCGATCCAACCGCGGGGGCGGCTGATAGCGGGCGGCCAGCATAACGAATGCTTAACTCTGGCTGCCACTGGCGCACCACACGTTCTAAGTTATGACGAGTGTTGTACCACGCGCCTTGGTTCATTGGCTCTTCTTGGCACCACACCACATCTTCGATATTGCTATAGGGCGCCAGGATTTCCAATAAACGCTTATCGGGGAATGGATAGAGCTGTTCGACACGAACTACTGCAACTTCACTAAGATCCATTTCGCGACGTTTTTCGAGTATGTCGTAATAGACTTTACCGCCACATATCACCACACGCTTGACCTGCTTAGGATCAATGGCATCGATTTCTGGCAACACCGTTTCAAAGCGGCCTTTTTCCAAAGACTCCAATGGCGATGTGGCCAGCTTATGACGCAGCAAGCTTTTCGGCGACATGATAATCAGTGGCTTACGCAGCGGACGCACGGCTTGACGACGCAATAAGTGGAAGATTTGCGCTGGAGTCGAGGGCGTGCAAACCTGCATATTGTGCTCAGCGCACAGCTGCAAGAAGCGCTCAAGGCGAGCCGATGAATGCTCAGGGCCCTGACCTTCAAAGCCGTGCGGCAAGAGCATGGTTAGGCCGCATAAACGCTCCCATTTGGTTTCACCGCTAGAGATGAACTGATCGATCACGACCTGCGCACCGTTAGCAAAGTCACCAAACTGCGCTTCCCAAATGATCAACGCACTTGGCGTTGTGGTCGCATAGCCATACTCAAATGCCAGCACAGCTTCTTCCGACAGCAGTGAGTCATAGAGCTCAAAGCGACGTGGCATGCTGCTAATTTGCTGCAGAGGCACAAATGGCTCGCTGTCCTTTTGGTTATATATAACCGCATGACGGTGTGAGAAGGTACCGCGACCAACGTCCTGTCCGGTAATGCGAATCAAGGTTTCGTCGTCGAGCAATGTGGCATAGGCCATTACTTCAGCCGCACCCCAGTTTAAATCGAGGTTGCCGGCCCACATACGCTGGCGATCATCGGCGACTTTCTGCACTTGGCGCTGAATCACGAAGCCCTCGGGTACTTGCCCCAAGCGCTTACCGAGCTCAAGTAGCTTAGGCATCGGCACACCGGTATTCCAATCATCGACCACGGGATGATTTAGGTACGGCGTCCAGTCCACGAATAGACTTTTATTAGGCTCAGTGACCAGCTGTTTAACGACGCTCTTGCCAGCCTCTAGGGCCTTTCGGTAGCGCTCAGATAGAGCATCAGACTCGCTAATGCTGACCACACCTTGCTCAGCTAAGTGCGCAGCATAAATCGCACGAGTAGTCGGCAAGCTATTGATGACTTGATACATTTTCGGCTGTGTTGCAGACGGCTCATCGGCTTCGTTATGACCACGACGGCGATAACAGAACATGTCGATGACGACATCTTTCTGGAACTCCATACGGAAATCTAAAGCCATTTGCGTGACAAACAGCACCGCTTCTGGGTCGTCGCCGTTGACGTGGAAAATAGGTGGTTGCACCATCTTTGCCACGCCCGTGCAGTACTCAGTCGAGCGCGCATCATCGATACGACTGGTGGTAAAGCCAACTTGGTTATTAATCACGACATGGATGGTGCCGCCCGTGCGATAGCCGCGTGTTTGCGACATCTGGAAGGTTTCCATCACCACGCCTTGACCAGCAAACGCGGCATCGCCATGGATGCTAATTGGCAGCACAGAGCGGCCGACTCTATCGCCACGGCGGTCTTGACGCGCGCGCACCGAGCCCTCAACCACTGGCGATACAATTTCTAAGTGCGATGGGTTAAAGGCCAATGCCAAATGCATTTCGCCACCAGGCGTCATCACGTTTGATGAGTAGCCTTGGTGATATTTAACGTCGCCAGAGCCACTTTGGTTAAAAGTTTTACCAGCGAACTCATCGAAAAGATTAGTTGGCTTTTTACCTAAAATATTCACCAAAACGTTGAGACGGCCACGGTGTGCCATGCCGATAACGACTTCTTTGGTGTTGTAGCTACCAGCGCGCTGGATCAGCTCATCGATCATGGGAATCAGTGATTCGCCACCTTCTAGGCCGAAGCGTTTGGCGCCAGCAAATTTGGTGCCCAAGTACTTTTCTAGACCTTCGGCTGCGGTGATTTGCTCAAGCAAATCCTTTTTGATTTCAGTCGAAAAGCCGGGCTGGCCACGCTTGCCTTCTAAGCGCTGCTGAATCCAACGCTTTTGCACGGTATCAACAATGTGCATGTACTCAATGCCGATGCTGCCGCAATAAATCGCGTTCATGGCATCGACCATTTCACGCAGCGTGCATTCATCCTTACCGATGGCTAGGTTGCCGGTCTGAAACACGGTATCCATATCGGCGAGTGATAAGCCATGGCTAGCAATGTCTAAGTCGGCAACCGCTGGGCGTGGCATGAGACCGAGAGGGTCGAGTTTGGCTTGCTGATGACCACGGTTACGATAGCCGGCAATAAGCTGCAGCACACCCACTTGACGTCGGTCGTGACCACTGCTGACGCTGCCTGTTGGCGCGGGGCGCGAACGGCTACTGTTTTTAGCGAGAAGTAAAAATTGTTCCCGCACGCCTTTGTGCGGGGTGTCGATGCTTACGCCGTCGACACGGGGAAGTTTTTCAAAATAACTGCGCCAGTCTTCCGGCACGTCATTGGGGGCTACAAGGTATTGCTCGTACAGCTCTTCAACATAGGCGGCGTTTTCGGCAGAGAGTTGAGAGGAGTTCAACTGCCGTAGCATCTGGCCTTCTTGCATGATGATTTTCCCAAGCGGAGGTGCGCAAGGCGATTGGCACGATGGATAACCGCCGCCCTCCTTTGACTGTCCCCGTAGCACCCTTTTAGGGCACTACGACCCACACATAAGCGCTATGTTAAGCGCTTTTATGTATAAACCGCGTGAAGCAGTCTAGCGCGAATACTCGAGAGGATAAACCACTACCAAAGTGTGATTGCAGTTAATTCCGACTAAATGCGAGCGCGACTCATTAAAATAAAAAAAAGGCTCTGCCGAGGGTATCGACAGAGCCTTTTTAGAACCACCAACTGTTGGCTTTATGAGCCTTCGGTTAGCAGCATATTGCGGATATGACCAATAGCTTTAGTAGGGTTCAGTCCTTTAGGACAAACACTGACACAGTTCATGATGCCGCGGCAGCGGAATAAGGAGAACGGGTCATCAAGCTTAGCTAAACGCTCAGCTGTTGCGTTATCGCGGCTATCGGCCAAGAAGCGCCATGCCTGCAATAAAGCCGATGGACCGAGGAACTTCTCAGGATTCCACCAGAACGATGGGCAGCTGGTTGTACAGCAAGCGCACAGAATGCATTCGTACAGACCATCGATCTTGGCACGATCTTCCGGCGATTGCAGACGCTCAATCGCCGGCTCTGGCGTGTCATTAATAATGAATGGCTGCACTTTGTCGTACTGGTTATAGAACATGGTCATATCAACGACCAAATCACGAATAACCGGCAGGCCTGGCAAAGGCTTAACAATCAGATGATTGCCGCCTTTAGTGGCTTGCGAAATTGGCACGATGCAGGCCAAACCATTTTTACCGTTCATGCTGAGGCCGTCGGAGCCACACACACCTTCACGGCAGGAGCGACGATACACCAAGGTATCGTCTTGCTCTTTAACCAAGTTCAACACGTCCAACACCATCAAATCACGACCTTGCGTGTCGATTTGATAGTCCTTCATATATGGTTCGCGATCCGTTTCCGGGTTATAGCGATAGATGCTGACTTTAAGCATGATGCACCCCTGAATTAGTATGTACGAGCTTTGGGCTGGAAGGTTTTCACCTGCTTCGGCGCGAAGTTCACCGCACGCTTGCTCACCGTTTTAGTTTCGGTATTGAACAAGGAGTGCACTAGCCAGTTTTCATCATCACGCTCTGGGTAATCTTCACGGCTATGAGCACCGCGTGACTCCGTACGATTTTGTGCTGACAAAGCAGTAGCTTGCGCAGTTTCTAGCAGGTTATCGAGTTCCAGCGCTTCAACACGGGCAGTGTTGAAAGCATTGCTCTTATCGCCCAAATGCGCTTTCGCAATACGTTCGCGCAGTGCAGCAACCGCGGCCACACCTGTATCCATATCATCGCCACGACGGAAAATACCGAAGGCCGATTGCATGGTTTTTTGCAGCTCTTTGCGCAATGCAGGCACTGATTCGCCGCTAACTGAGCTATCCCAACGCGCCATACGAGATTGCGCACGCTCAATATCGGACTCGCTAGGCTGACGCTGATCAATACCTTGACGCAATGCATCTTCGATATGCAGGCCAGCAGCGCGACCAAACACCACCAAATCGAGTAGCGAGTTGCCGCCGAGACGGTTGGCGCCGTGTACCGATACGCAGGCAATTTCGCCGACAGCGTAGAGGCCGGGAATGATCGAGTCTTTGCCGGAAGCATCTGTGCTCAACGCCTGGCCATGCACATTGGTCGGAATACCGCCCATCATGTAATGGCAGGTTGGAATCACAGGGATTGGTTCTTTCACTGGATCGACGTGTGCGAAGGTTTGTGCCAACTCGCAGATGCCTGGTAGACGGCTATGCAGCACGTCTTTGCCCAAGTGATCGAGTTTCAGGTAGAGATATTCACCGTCTGGGCCAGCACCGCGACCTTCACGAATTTCCAAGGCCATGGAACGAGCAACAACGTCGCGCGAGGCCAAGTCTTTAGCGTTCGGCGCATAACGCTCCATGAAGCGCTCGCCATCTTTATTGAGCAAGTAACCGCCCTCACCGCGACAACCTTCGGTCACCAGCGTACCGGCGCCAGCGATGCCGGTTGGGTGGAACTGCCACATTTCCATGTCTTGCAATGGAATGCCGGCACGCGCCGCCATGCCAACGCCGTCGCCGGTGTTGATGTGGGCGTTAGTGGTCGATGAGTAGATACGGCCCGCACCACCAGTAGCGAACACGGTAGCTTTCGACTTGAAGAACACAGTCTCACCAGTGGCGATGTCCATGGCGATAACGCCGCAGACCGCACCATCTTGGTTACGCACGATGTCTAGCGCCAACCATTCAATGTAGAACGTGGTTTTATGCTTTAAATTTTGCTGATACAGCGTGTGCAACAGCGCATGGCCGGTACGGTCGGCAGCGGCGCAAGTACGCGCGGCCTGACCACCTTCGCCAAAGTTTTTCGACTGACCGCCGAATGGGCGCTGATAAATACGGCCTTCTTCGGTACGCGAAAATGGCAGACCCATGTGTTCAAGCTCAAACACGGCTTGTGGGCCAACCGAACACATGTACTCGATAGAGTCTTGGTCACCAATAAAGTCGGCACCTTTAACGGTGTCGTACATATGCCAGCGCCAGTCGTCATTAGGATCGGATGAAGCGATAGCACAAGTGATACCACCCTGCGCCGATACCGTGTGCGAACGCGTTGGGAATACTTTCGAAATCAAGGCAGTTTTGAAGCCCGATTGTGCTAATTGCAGTGACGCACGCATACCGGCACCGCCGCCGCCTACGATCACTGCATCAAAATTTACTGTACGCATCTTTGTCATGATCTTAGCTGCCCCAAATGATCTGAATGCCCCACACGATGACCACAAACAATGCGATCGCCATGGCCATTTGCACTAATAAGCGCAGTACATCGGCTTTCGGACCCATCTGCATCGATGTTAGGTAATCGGTGGTGACTGTCCACATGCCAATCCATGCGTGGCCTACAAACGACAGTAGTGCCAGCAAAGTGAAAATACGCATAGGCGTGGTGGTCATAAAGCTATGCCAGGTTTCATAGTCAAGGCCTGGGTGAGCAATGATCCAACCAAATAGCCAAATGGTGTAGACCGCTAAGATTACAGCACTGACACGCTGGGCGATCCAATCGGACAGACCCGAACGAGAGAAGCTTGTTGCACTTTTCATTAGAACATCACCCATACAAAGACGGCGGCGATGGCAAATGCCGAGGCCACTAATGTAGAAGTAGCGAAGGCACGACCGCCCTCCAGCGTCTCAGCAAAACCCCAGTCCATAATCAAATGCTTGATACCAGCGAGCAAGTGATAGACCAAACCAGCCAGAGAAACAAAGAGCACAGCTTTAGCGGCAACACCGCTGAGCAATTCTTTGGTCGAGGCAAAGCTTTCTGGCGAGGCCAGCGAGCAACTCAGTAGCGCAAGTAAGCCCGGCACCACAAAAAACAGCAAAATGCCTGACAGGCGATGAAGGATAGAAGCGATTGCCACTGGCGATTTAAGATTAACTTCAATGACAGTAGCCAACGATAGATTGACCGGTCTGTTGCTTTTCACAGAGAGCGTCCTGTTGGTCGGGCCCTAAGGGGCGTGGCTGATGTTTGTAATGTCCTCTAGCATAAGTACTTGAAAAACAAGATTTTTAGCTTATTTTTTGAGCGCTTAGCAGATTGGCGAGAAAGTATAATCCCGCACAGAACGTAATACAAACTAGTAAAAACGCATTTTTATAGACGAAAGTCGGGCATTTGCACCGATTGACTCCAACTTCAGTCGAATTGGTTGACAAGATAGCGGCTAATTTATTGACAATTTTGTCTCGTGATTTAAGCTAACAGCGCAACCCGCAAAGAGCTGCTCCCACGCTGTCCCCATTCTTGATGCTTGCGCCCTGAGCGTTAGTTTAATTTGATGACGCTGGTGCAGTCCTCGCTGAGCGCTGAACCCCTCTTCAGGAGACCGTGATGACGGCCAAAACCGCGACGTTAACCATTGGTGATGACACCATCAACCTACCTATCTCATCAGGCACATTAGGCCCAGATGTTGTTGATGTTAAAGATATTTTAGCCAAAGGCTACTTCACCTACGATCCAGGCTTCATGGCAACTTCAGCCTGTGAATCAAAGATCACGTTTATTGATGGCGATAAAGGTATTTTGTTGCATCGCGGTTACCCAATCAATCAACTCGCTGAGCAAGCTGAATACCTAGAAGTTTGCTATTTGCTGCTCAATGGCGAACTGCCTAATGCCGAGCAAAAAGCAGAATTCACGCAACTTGTCACTAATCACACCATGGTGAACGAGCAACTGCGCAAATTTTTTGAAGGTTTCCGTCGAGATGCACATCCGATGGCAATAATGTGTGGCGTGGTGGGTGCGTTATCAGCCTTCTACCACGATGGCTTGGACGTTAATGATCCAAAACATCGCGAAATCACGGCTATTCGTTTAATCGCGAAAATCCCAACAATCGCTGCGATGAGCTACAAGTATTCGTCTGGTCAGCCGTTCATGTACCCGCGCAACGACCTGAACTATGCCGAAAACTTCCTGCATATGATGTTCGCCGTACCAGCTGATGAAGGCTATAAGGTCAATCCAGTGTTGGCGAAAGCCATGGATCGTATCTTTACTTTGCATGCTGACCATGAACAAAACGCGTCGACATCAACAGTGCGTATGGCTGGCTCCACAGGCGCCAATCCTTACGCCTGTATCGCTGCTGGCATCGCCGCACTTTGGGGCCCAGCACACGGCGGCGCCAACGAAGCCGTACTGAAAATGCTCGATGAAATTGGCAGCGTTGAAAACGTCGCTGACTTCATGGAAAAAGTGAAAACCAAAGAAGTGAAACTGATGGGCTTTGGTCACCGCGTCTACAAAAACTTTGACCCACGCGCCAAAGTCATGAAGCAGACCTGTGACGAAGTGCTAGCCGCTCTTAATATCGATGACCCGCAACTGGCATTGGCCATGGAGCTTGAGCGCATTGCCTTAAGCGATCCATACTTTATTGAGCGCAAGCTGTACCCGAACGTTGACTTCTACTCGGGCATCATCTTGAAAGCCATTGGCATTCCTACCTCAATGTTCACAGTGATCTTCGCCCTAGCGCGTACCGTCGGCTGGATTTCACATTGGCTGGAAATGCACAGTGCGCCGTATAAAATTGGCCGCCCTCGCCAACTTTATACGGGTCACACACAGCGTGACTTTACACCGGTCGATAAACGCTAAGTTTACCGACACAAAAAAGCCGCGAAATTCGCGGCTTTTTTGTGTCTACTAATTAGCTTCCAAAACAAAGGCTGAATCAGTAAGTATTATTCTTAACGCGCCATCGCTGCAGGCTGCCATTGCCCAACGGTAATCGTGGCGGCAGTAGCACCAGCTTCAGAGACACAGGCACTGGCAAACACATCTTCAGCATGCTCACGGCAAGCGCCGCAGCACGTTGATACGCCCGTGCGTTGCTGCAAGGCATCAAAGGTATCTACCCCATCACGCGCGGCTTGAGTAATAGCGCGATCGGTAACTCCGTGGCATAGGCAAACATACATGGGCGGCGCCCTCGGTACATGTCGATGTACTAAGTATAAATAAGATAGATTCGTATTTGCAAGTACTACTTACTTTCGCCTCCGCATTCGCCCTGCTAGTCTCATCGCCAGTTTACTTTTGGAGACATCTTTATGGCCGCACTCGCCTTTATCGGCCTAGGTGTCATGGGCTACCCCATGGCTGGGCATTTACAGCGCGCCGGACATCAAGTAACTGTATGGAACCGTAGCGAAGCAAAAGCCATCGCCTGGCAAGAGCAATATCATGGCCAGCGCGCCAGTAGCGCCAGAGAAGCTGCGGCTGCGGCCGATATAGTGCTCACCTGTGTGGGTCGCGATGAAGACATTGCAGAAGTCGTGCGCGGCTCAGATGGCATAGCTGCTGGTCTAAAGCCGGGCGGCCTCATAATTGATCACTCCACCGTGTCGGCGGCAATCACCCGCACACTCGCAGCGGAAGTTAGCGAGCACGGCATTGACTGGGTCGATGCCCCTGTTTCGGGCGGCCAACAAGGCGCAGAAAACGGCCAACTGAGCATCTTCTGCGGCGGCAGCGAGGCGGCAGTTGCCCGCGCGCACGACGTGCTCGCTACCTATGCTAAAGCCCAAGCGCATATTGGCGGCTGCGGCCAAGGCCAATTAGCCAAGATGGTCAACCAAATCTGCGTAGCAGGCGTCATTGAAGGCTTGGCTGAAGGCATGCACTTCGCGCAACAAGCTGGCCTTGATGTGGCTAAAGTCATGCCCTTAATCGGCCAAGGTGCAGGATCATCATGGCAGCTGCTGAATCGCTACCAGACCATGCTCAACGATAAATATGAGCACGGCTTTGCAGTTGATTGGATGCGCAAAGATTTGGCTATTGTTTTGGCCGAGGCTCGCGCCTTAGGCCTGCAACTGCCAGCAACCGAAATGATTGATGATTTCTATGCCGATGTACAAAGTCTTGGTGGCGGGCGCTGGGACACTTCCAGCTTATTGCGCCGCTTACAAGAAAAATCCCGATGAAACGATGACAAACGCAGACCAATGCGCTTCAATCGCTCCACCACTTACCCCAAGAACAAAGGACACAATATGATTCGTTCTTCTAAGCTAGTACCCAAGCTGGCGATTACATTTGGTGCCGCTGCACTACTAGCTGCTTGCAACCCTTTCGGTAGCAGCACGCCAGAAACCGAAACTGAAAAATTCAGCTACTCCGTTGGCGTCGACATCGGCAAGTCTTTGGAAACTATCCGCGATGACCTCGATATGGCCGCGCTAACCCAAGGCCTTGATGATGTAATGGCGAAAAACGAATTGGCCATGGATGACGCAACTCGCCGCGAAATCCAAACCACCGTGGCGCAAAAGCTGCGTGAAAAGCACATGAAAAAGCAGGAAGAAGAAGCTAAATCGGCCGTTGCTGGTGGCGCAAAATTCTTAGCTGAGAATGGCAAAAAAGAAGGCGTGACAACAACTGCTAGCGGCTTGCAATACCGCGTGTTGACTGCCGGCACAGGCGCTAAGCCAACCGCTGAAGACACTGTCACCGTGCATTACAAAGGCACGCTGCTCAATGGCGAAACTTTCGACAGCTCATATGACCGCAAAGAGCCAGCAACATTCCAGCTCAACCAAGTTATTCCTGGTTGGACTGAAGGCGTGCAGCTAATGACTGTTGGCAGCAAATACGAGTTTGTTATCCCCGCCGCTCTTGCCTATGGCGAGCAAGGCGCTGGTGGCAAAATCGGCCCTAACCAAGTGCTGAAATTTGACGTCGAACTTTTAGACATCAAGAAATAAGTTCTTGCTGATGTAAAAAAGCCCAGTCTTGACTGGGCTTTTTTATGCCTGCTCATCTTGCGAAAAGCAGTTTTAAATCGCGGCATGGCAAGCATCTGAAACAGCTCACCATGCCTATCGATGCTTAGCGCTCGATAATAGCAACAACACCTTGACCGCCAGCGGCACAGATCGAGACCAAACCTCGGCCCTTACCTTTTTCGCTGAGGATTTTCGCCAGTGTGCCAACGATACGACCACCCGTAGCAGCAAATGGGTGACCCGCGGCCAATGACGAGCCATTGACGTTGAGCTTGCTGCGGTCGATTGAACCTAAAGGTGCATCTAAACCTAAGCGCTCTTTGCAGAACTTGGGGTCTTCCCATGAAGCCAATGTAGCTAACACTTGCGATGCAAATGCTTCATGAATTTCATAGAAATCAAAATCTTGCAGCGTTAAACCACGACGAGCCAACATACGTGGCACGGCATAGGCAGGCGCCATCAGCAAGCCTTCTTTCTTGTTCACAAAGTCGACCGAAGCCACTTCGCCATCAACTAAATAAGCCAAAATAGGCAGATTGTGTTCTTTTGCCCAAGCTTCGCTGGCCAGCAAAACTACTGACGCACCATCGGTCAATGGTGTTGAGTTAGCCGCTGTCATGGTGCCGGTTTCACGATCACCAAAGCATGGTTTCAGTGTCGCCAGCTTTTCGATATTGGAATCTGGGCGCAGGTTTTGGTCGCGCTTGAGGCCAAGGTATGGCGTCACTAGATCGTCGAAGAAACCGCGCTCATAAGCAGCGGCAAGCTTGTGGTGACTGCTAACGGCCAGCTCATCTTGCGCGGCACGTGGCACGTTCCATTCTGCTGCCGTGATGGCCGCGTGATCACCCATGGCCAAACCAGTACGTGGCTCGCCGTTACGTGGCAGATCAGGAATCAAATGCTTGGGGCGAATTTTCGACAATGTTTTCAGCTTGGCACCGGTGGTTTTGCCACGGTTTACTTCCAGCAAAATGCTGCGCAGGCCTTCGCTTAGCGCAATTGGCGCATCCGATGTGGTGTCAACGCCGCCGGCGATGCCAGATTCGATTTGGCCAACAGCAATTTTGTTAGCAACCAAAATCGCAGCTTCCAAGCCAGTACCGCAGGCTTGTTGAATGTCGTATGCGGTTGTTTCTGGCGCAAGCTTAGTGCTCAGCACGCATTCGCGAGTTAAGTTGAAGTCACGGCTATGTTTGAGCACGGCACCGGCAACGACTTCGCCAATGCGCAGACCGTCGAGGTTGCAGCGACTAACTAGGCCATCAAGAGCGGCAGTTAGCATGTCTTGATTGGAAGCTGTGGCGTAGACACTATTGGAACGAGCAAAAGGGATGCGGTTGGCGCCAACGATGGCGACCTTACGTAATGTGGTCATGTTGAGACTCCTGTGGAAAACCCCGACACGCTAGCACAAAAGCCGGACAAGCTATTGACCGAAATACACCATCTAGTAGAGAAGCGGGCAAATACAGCGGCCTCGAGATTTGGTAGTCTGCGTCCACACTAATTATTGCGCCTGCCGTTTCACCGCATATTGCGCCAAACAGCACGCCACTCTCCGCCACATTTATCGATGAGGAATCCCATCATGAGCGATCGTTATATTGATTTTGTGAACTCCCCTTTTGGCCAATTAGTGGCTAAAAACCTTGGCCTACCAAACCCAATGCCGCTGGATCGTTTTGATGCCAACGCGCCAGTGGTAAAAGGCACGGTATTGTTGGGTGCTGCAAATGGCGGCGACTTGACTGATGCGATTGCTAAAGTACTAAGCAATATCAACGCAGAAACTCTCGCCTTTTCCGATAGCGGTGTGCAAGAAGCCGCTGCCAGCGTTGGCCTTAATGCTCAAGCCTATGCGCCAAGCGCCGAAGACACGCAGAAATTTAAAGCCTTGGTGTTTGATGCTTCAGGTATTAAAACTAGCGCTGAACTAAAAGCACTGCACAGCTTCTTCGGCCCAGTCACTCGCAAAATGAGCGGCTCAGGTCGCATCATTGTTATCGGCCGCACACCTGAATTGCTCGACGACGCCAAATACACCACGGCTCAGCGCGCACTCGAAGGCTTCACGCGCGCCATCGGCAAAGAAGTGAAAAAAGGCTGCACCGCACAGTTGGTCTATGTTGCACCAGGTGCCGATGCCAACTTGGAATCAACACTGCGCTTCTTTATCTCGCCAAAATCAGCTTATGTTTCTGGCCAAGTGGTGCGCGTGCAAGCCACTGCCATCGTCGGTGAAACACCAAACTGGGCACAACCACTGAGCGGCAAAGTAGCTTTGGTCACTGGCGCTTCACGCGGCATTGGTGAAGCCATTGCGCAAACTTTGGCGCGCGACGGTGCACACGTTATTTGCCTCGATGTGCCACAGCAAGAAGCCGACTTGCAGCGTGTAGCCGCTAGCATCAATGGTTCCGTACTCGCGCTGGACATCACTGCTGCTGATGCGCCGAAAGCTATCGCTGCGCATTGCAAAAAAGCCCACAAAGGCTTGGACATCATCGTGCATAACGCCGGTGTCACTCGTGACAAAACTTTGGCCAATATGAAAGATCAGCTCTGGAATATGGTCATCGACATCAACTTATCGTCGGAAGAACGCATCAACGACGAATTGATTGCGAAGAAAATCTTGCGCGCCAATGGCCGTGTCATTTGCGTGTCATCGATTTCCGGCATCGCCGGCAATATGGGTCAGAGCAACTACGCAACGTCGAAAGCCGGCGTGATTGGCATGGTTAACAGCATGCAACCGCTGCTGGAAAGCAAAGGCGTGACCATCAATGCCGTGGCTCCAGGCTTTATTGAAACGCAAATGACTGCGGCTATTCCATTCGCCATCCGCGAAGCTGGTCGTCGCATGAACTCGATGTCGCAAGGCGGTCTGCCAGTCGACGTTGCTGAAGCCATTGCATGGTATGCCAGCCCCGCCTCAAACGGCGTCAACGGCAATATCGTCCGCGTTTGCGGCCAAAGCCTGATCGGCGCTTAAGGGTTAGAGTCATGTCTGCTATTGAAATGAAGGATGCGCCTAGCGCCTTAGGTTTTTACGCCAAGGCCGTGCTCAACGGCTTTAGCGCTAAAGGCGATGCACTGCCAACGCTCACCGTGAGTCAGCGCGATGTGCGCATCGACCGTGCGCATTTGACCGAATACAACCGTGTCTGCGGTTTCGCGGTACGCGACACCCTGCCATCGACCTATTTGCATGTGCTCACGTTCGACCTGCAAATGCGCGTGATGACCGACAAGGCCTTCCCATTTGCACTGCTTGGCCTCGTGCACATCAGCAATGACATCACTCAGCTGCGCCCTGTGCGCGCCGATGAAGTGCTGCGCTTCACCACAACAGCCACCAACTTGCAGCCGCATGACAAAGGCGTGACCTTTGACCTGCTTAGCAAAGCTTTTGTTGGCGATGAGCATGTCTGGACTGGCGTTAGCACTTATTTACGCCGCCAAGCAGTGGCCAAAGACTCAGGCAGCACGAAGCGTCCAAGCACGGCGGAAGCTCGCGCCTTAGTGAAAGCGAAAAAAGTCGGTTCGGCGAATGCCTATTGGCAAGTTCCAGCCGATATTGGCCGTCGTTATGGCGCTATCTCGGGCGATCGCAACCCCATCCACCTGTATGCGGTAACCGCTAAGTTACTGGGCTTCCCGCAAGCTATTGCGCATGGCATGTGGACAAAAGCAGCAGCTTTGGCGGCGATGGAGTCGATTTTACCCAAAGCTTATACGGTGAGCGTGCAGTTTAAGCTGCCCGTGTTATTGCCGGCGAAAGTCGCATTTAGCAATGAGCTCGGTGCAACGAAAACTTCGTTTACGGTGGCGGATGCGCGTAAAGGCAAGCCACACTTGGCCGGCACGATTACTGATTTAGCACCAGCTAAAGCTCAGCCTAAGGCTGCGCCGGCAGTGAAAGCAGCTCCTAAGGCAGCTGTTAAAGCTGAGGCAAAACCTGAAGTAAAAGCGGCACCGAAGACTGCGGCTAAGCCAAAGCCACCAGCTAAAGCGGCTCCAGCTGCAAAGCCTGCGGCTACGACTAAACCAAAGCCTGCCAGCAAAGCTGCTGTGAAACCAGCCATTAAGCCAAAGGCAAAACCTAAGGCTTAAGCGGTACCAACCAGCCGTGTGCATACTCGGGGTGGCTCAAGCGCGTTAAACGCAGCGCGAAAGCCGCCTCGAGCGCCGCCACATAGCCATCAGCGCTAACTTCTCCTGCCCATAGCACCTCGCCCTGCCCCATCACTAACGCATGCGTGGCGAAAGCGAACGGCGCATTCATATCATGCACGCTCGCCAATACCGTGGCGCCACTCGCGGTCATCTGCGCACAGGCGTGAAATACCGTTTGCTGATGTGGCCAATCTAAGGCCGCCAAAGGCTCATCGAGCAGCCACAGACGCGGCTCACTTGGCTCAGCCAAAGCCAACTGCAAGGCCGAGCGCGCTAGCATCACGCGCTGCTGCTCACCACCCGATAATGTTGGCCAGCGCCGCTCTAATAGCTGCGTAATATCCCAGGTTTGCACAATGTCATCGAGGCAATGCGCCAAGCGCGGATGCGAGCCGCCCCAAGGGTAAGCCGCCATTTGCACAATTGCCGCCACCGACAGCGCTGCCATCAAGCCATGATGCTGCGGCAAAACACTACGTTGCTGCGCCCAGCGCCGATTATTCCAACTTGGCAAGGGCTGGCCATGCCACTCAGCACAGACATTGGCCGCGCCCTGCTCACTGTCTATGCCGCTAATATGGCGCAATAACGTCGACTTGCCGGCACCATTGGGGCCTAAAATCGCCCAGCATTGCTGTGGCAAAAAGCTCAGTTCCGGCAGCGCTAGCACCGGCGTGTTATTGGCGGCAAAAAGCGTTTGCTGCGATAGCTTCAGGCCGCTCATCGCTGCCACCGCTGACGCAAAATAATCAGGAAGAATGGTGCGCCAAAGAGCGCAGTTAGTATGCCGACGGGCAACTCCAGCGGCGCCATCAAGGTGCGCGCCAAGGTGTCGGCGAAGATCGCCAGTGCACCGCCCACGAGCAAGGTTGCTGGCATCAGCTGGCGATGCATGGAACCAACAAGACGACTGGCAATATGCGGTGCCATCAAGCCGATAAAGGCAATGCTGCCAGTTTGCGCCACGGCCATCGCTACCACGGCGGCGCTCGCCCAAATGACTTGGCGACGAAAGCGCCGCACATTCAAACCTAAATGCCCAGCCTCGCGCTCGCCCAAGAGCCAAATATCGAAGCTGGTGCAGCGCTTTATCCCCCAACCGAGAAGCACCAGCAAGAGCACCGCATTGGCCGCTAGCCATGGCCATTCGGCATTGGCAAAGCTGCCCATAAGCCAAAAACTACCAGCTCGAAGGCCGCTGTCGGGAGCCAAAATTAGCAGCAGCTGAGTGGCAGCTGAGAGCACGGCATTGAGTGCGATACCAACCAATAGCAAAGCTTCCGCTTGTAACTGATAGCGCCGAGCCATCGCTAACACCGTTAATAGCGACAATGCAGCGCCTACGCAGGCGGCAAATGGCAAAACCAAGGCATAGGTCGTGCCTAGCAATAAGCTCAGAACGGCGGCCAAGCTCGCACCGGCACTAACGCCGAGTAAGCCAGGCTCAACCAAGGCATGGCGAAAGAGTGTTTGCAGCCATAAGCCTGCCACCGCCAAACCAGCGCCGGCCATAAACGCCAAGAGCACCCGAGGAAAACGTAGCTGCCAAAAAATCTCGGCACCTAAATCGCCATTGGGCAAATCGTATGCCAAGGCCATTGCCAATAAGGCCGCAACAGCACTTGCTAGCGCGAACTTGCCTAATGGCGAAGAATAAGACAGAGAAAATGCCATGGGCTAGTGAGTCAAACCGCAAAAAAGAAGACGACAAGCATAGGGTGTGAGTAACAAACGGTCTACTCTCGTGCTACACAGTTTGCCTAGAGAAAATATTGCCTCGGCCGATCTCTAAGTAGAGAGTAGAAAAAGCTACATGACCCGCGGAGGGCATCATGGATAAGTCGAACACTACAAGCAAAAACACCGCCTTAGTACTTTCTGGCGGCGGTGCGCGAGCGGCTTACCAAGTCGGTGCTCTACAAGCTATTGCCGAGATGATGCCTGATCATTGCGGCAGTCCCTTCCCAATTATTTGCGGCACTTCTGCTGGCGCGCTCAACGCCACGAGCTTAGCCATGCACGCCGCCTGCTTCCAAGAAGGTGTAAATGCGCTACGCGAAGTCTGGGCCGGCTTTCACAGCGCTCAGGTCTATCGCACCGACTGGCCGGGTGTGCTCGGCGGCGCCTTTCGCTGGCTCTGCAACTTAGCATTTGGTTGGTTTAACCGCGGCACGCCAGTCTCACTGCTCGACAATTCACCTTTGCGCCATCTGCTCAGCGAAGCCATAGACCTCAGTCGCCTACCCGCCGCCATCCAAGCAGGTCACTTAAGGGCGCTCTGCATTACTGCCTGTAGCTACACACGCGGCGATTCAGTGAGCTTTTTCCAAGGTGCCAGTGATTTAGATAACTGGTCGCGTGCTCGGCGGCGCGGCGTGCGCTGCGACCTAAGCATTGAGCATTTAATGGCCTCAAGCTCGATTCCCATGCTATTTCCTGCGGTAAAACTCGATCAGGAATACTACGGCGATGGCGCATTACGTCAACTCGCGCCCATCAGTCCCGCGCTGCACTTAGGCGCAGATAAAATTTTGGTGATTGGTTCTGGAATGCAAAGCCCTGAGCCAAAACGCTTTAAGCGCAGTGGCTATCCTAGCCTCGCTGAGATCATCGGGCACATCATGAGCAGCTCGTTTACCGATAGCTTAGAGATGGATATTGAGCGCTTACATCGTATCAATAACACCGTAAAACAGCTGCCCGCCGAAGCCACCACCAGCTTACGGCCAGTGGATTATTTGGTGTTAAGCCCTGAGCTTGCCAGTATCGAAGAGCTCGCCAGCCAATACGCCAGTTCATTGCCACCGGCTATTCGCAGCTTTGTGCGCGGCGCGGGTGTGACTAAGCGCGGCGGCTCCAACGTGTTGAGTTATCTACTTTTTGAAACCGACTACACGCAGGCGTTAATGGCCTTGGGCTACCGCGAAACGCGGGCGCGTGAAGTCGAGCTGCGTGAGTTTCTACGCCCTGCCGATGCACCACCAAGCAACGTCTACAACTTACGTCGCGATAGCCAGCGCAATTGAAAAAGCGGGTCTTACTTGGCTTGCCCGCGCAGTCGAATGAAGCCGTTGCTTTCGTGGCGGGCTAAGCACATTAGGCAATTGGTGGTGAACTCTCCGCATTTTTCGGCCTAGGCGCGCGGCGGCGTTGTAGGCCTTCTTGCGCCGTTGAGGCTACCAAGCGGCCATCGCGGGTGTAAATCAAACCACGATTCATGCCCTTGGCTGCAGAGGCTGATGGCGCATCCATATGGTAATAAAGCCATTCATCCATGCGCGCTTCACGGTGAAACCACATGGCGTGATCGATGCTTGCGCATTGCATGTCTGGCTGCATGAAATGCGCGCCATGCGGCAACATAGCTGTGCCCATCAAGGCAAAGTCTGATGAAAATGCCAACATGCATTGGTGCAGAAATGGGTCGTCGGGTAAGGTCATTTGCGCCTTCATCCAATGCCCGCGCATTGGCTCTTTTGGCTGTGCATCAAACGGGTTAACAGGATCAATTGGGCGCAACTCAATCGGGCGCTCCAGTTCTAACCACGCGCGATGCTTTTCCGGCACATAGGGCGCAATCATGCGGCGCAGATCAAGCTCGCTAGTAAAGGCCTCAGGCCCTTCGACATCGGGCATAGGGAATTGATGATCAAAACCAGCCTCTTCGGTGGCAAACGAGGCCATCATGGTGAAAATAATTTCACCAAACTGAATGGCCTTCACCGTGCGTGTGGTGAAGCTACGGCCATCACGCACACGTTCAACTGAGTAGACGATGGGTGACTTAGGGTTGCCGGGGCGGAGAAAGTAAGCGTGCAGCGAGTGCGCCAACAGGTTGTTTTCCACCGTGCGGCCAGCAGCCATTAGCGCCTGACCTAAGACTTGGCCGCCAAAGACATTGTGGCCAAAGTAGTCGTGACTGCGGCCACGAAACAGGTTCACTTCTAAGTTTTCTAAGTCCAGCAGCGATAACAACTCTTCCATTACAACAGACATTGCTTACTCCTTCGGTCGGTTCCACGCCACAATTTCGACAAAATGATAATTGCCGTGCGTGCGTTTGTTCGGCTTTTGTTACACTCAGGCTCGATTTTAACGCGTCACTGCTTTATTTAGACGCTAGCTTTTGTACAGGATGCCTGCATTATGCTGAGATTTCTCGGTCTAGATCGCCTATTACGACTTATTACCCGCAGCTTGATGTACCTCTGGGTGCGCGTGCAAGTCTCGCCAAATGATCTCGCGCTTTTAGGTATCGACCCTAATCGTCCCATTTGCTATGTCTTGCAAAACCGTCTGCTCTCGAGCGTGCTGGTTTTAGAAGCAGAGATGAGTCATCTCGGCATGCCTCGGCCATTGAGCTCGATGCGGCGCTTTGGCTTACGCGAAAAGCACTCATTGATTTGCCTAACGCAAGAGCATCGCAACCCGCTGGCAAAACCTCGTCACGCGCATTCACCACGCCTAGTGTCATTGATGGACGCGGTCTTTGAAGACCCAACGCTCGATGTGCAATTAGTGCCAGTGACTATTTTGTGGGGCCGCTCGCCCGACAAAGAAAGCTCGTGGCTAAAAATTCTCTTTGCTGATTCATGGGCAACGCCATCGGCATTGAAGCAGTTCATCACCATCATCTTGCATGGTCGCCAAACCATTTTGCGCATGAACCCACCCATTTCTCTGCGCCAACTCTGCGACGACACGCAAAGTAGCGAGCGCAGCCTGCGCAAAGTATCGCGCGTGTTACGTGTGCATTTCCGTCGCCAGCGCACTGCTGCCATTGGCCCGGACATGTCGCACCGCCGCACCATGCGTAGCGACATTATCGGCTCCGATGTTGTGCAAGCAGCCATTGCCAAAGAAATGGAAACTCACGATGTCACTCGTGATGTTGCTGAAGCGCGGGCTCGTATTTACGTCAACGAGATTGCCTCGGACTACTCATATCCAGTGATTCGCTTCTTTGAGAAGTTTTTAAACTGGCTGTGGACGCGCTTGTATAACGGCGTCACGGTGAACAACTTCGAAGTTATCGAAAAACATGTCGCCGATCACGAGATTATCTATGTGCCCTGCCATCGCAGCCACATCGATTATCTGCTGCTGTCCTATGCCATTTTCACGCGTGGCTATATGGTGCCGCACATCGCCGCTGGCGCGAACTTAAACATGCCGGTGGTGGGCAGCTTGCTACGCCGCGCTGGCGCATTCTTTTTACGCCGCACATTCAAAGATAACTTTCTTTATGGCGCGGTGTTTAACGAATACCTGCACCAAATTTTAAGCCACGGCTATCCCATGGAGTATTTCGTTGAAGGCGGCCGTAGCCGCACGGGACGCCTGCTGCCGGCGAAACTTGGCATGGTCAATATGACCTTGCGTAGCTATCTGCGTGACCACAAGCGCCCGCTAGTGTTTATTCCTGCCTATATTGGCTATGAAAAACTTATGGAAGGTGGCACCTATATTGGTGAGATGCAGGGCCGTCCAAAAGAGAAAGAAAATCTATTCTCTTTAGTGATGTCTATTCGCAAGCTAAAAAAAGTCTTTGGCCGGGTGCATTTAAGCTTTGGCGCACCGATCTACCTAGACCAGCATCTCGACACACATATGCCAAACTGGCGCGCTGATGGCCCTGCTGCGGCCGATTCAGCAGCCTTTATACCAACGTCTATGGCGCTTGGTCTTGAGATCAGCACCGGCATTAACGCCAGTGCCGTGGTCAACCCCATCAACTTATTAAGCTTGGTGCTGTTATCGACGCCGAAACACGCCATCGATGAAGATCAGCTCGCCGAACAAGTCGCGCTGTATAAGTCCCTGCTTGCTGCCGTGCCTTACACCGAGCGTGTCACCCTCACCGAGCTCGATGGCCCGGCCATGGTGGCATACGGTGAAGAGCTGAAAATCCTACAGCGACGTAAGCATCCACTCGGCGACTTGCTTTATCTGCACGAAGAAGAAGCCGTGCTGATGACGTACTTCCGCAACAACACGTTGCATTTGTTCGCCCTGCCCTCATTGATCGCAGTGCTACTTCTGCAATGTGGCGACATCTCTGACGAGGAGCTGCTACGCCGCGTGAAGTCGGTCTATCCTTTCTTAAAATCTGAGCTGTTTTTACGCTGGAATGAAGACGAATTGGCCGACGTTGTGGCGCAATACATCGACGCAATGATTGACTTAAAACTAGTCAATCGCACGCGCTCTGGCTGCCTAGCACCACCAAAAGTCAGCAGCGAAGAATATGCTCGCTTGCATATTTTGAGCCGTGGCCTGCGCCAGACTCTGGTGCGTTACCACATGACGGTGACGATTTTGAACCAGCGCGGCACCGGTAAGCTAACGCAGCAACAGCTAGAAGAGCTTTGCCATTTACTTGCTCAGCGCCTGTCATTTGTGCGTGAGTTCAGTGCCCCTGAGTTCTTCGATAAAGGCTTGTTTAAGGGCTTTTTAGACACACTGAAAGCATTAGGCTTCATTCAAGTCTGTGGTCAAGGCACGATAGTGTTCGATAAGCGCCTTGGTGGCCTTGCGCAAGAAGCCTTGGAGGTACTGCCTAGCGGCATTCGCCAAGCCATTTTGCAGGTGACGTTGATTACCGACGAGGAAGTGAATATTGCTTTAGACGCACTTGAGGCCAGCAAAGAGCGTAAGAAACAACGCGCCGCGGCAAAAGCCAACTCATAATGGTCTGGTGCTGAAAATCTCTTAGAGTTGCATATCCATGGAACTAGCCCCGCCCGCGGGGCTTTTTTCTACCCACATGAAACTGGCTTAGCTTAACGCTCTTGGCGTATAGAGATCGAAACGGCTGCTTTGGCCGAGCATACGTTGGTGCGGTTCATCACCATTGAGATCGGGTGCAATGCGCGGACGCTTAACCACCACACGCTTGGTCGCCACAGCTCGCGCCAATGCCAGCAAAGCATCGGCATCTTCGTCACTACCAACCACATGGCGAAATGCCCACATGTCCTTTTTCACCTTCGCGGACTTTTCGCGATGCGGAAACATCGGATCTAAATACACTACTTCGGGGCGCGCCTCTGGTGGCAGTAGCAACTTAGCGCGCAACACACTCTGCGCATCATCGGCGTGCAATATTAAGCGCTCAGCCGTGCCTGCTAACTGAGCACTTTGCTGAGCGCGGCGCAGGCCATCGGCTAATAAGGCATGCACCAAGGGCACACGCTCAACCATTTCTACTTGCGCGCCAAGTGAAGCCAATATCCAGCTATCGCGACCAAGGCCTGCAGTAGCATCAAGCACACGAGGTGTGGCGCCCTTACGCAGGCCACAGGCGCGAGCAACGGCCTCACCGGCACCATGACCATTGGCAATGCGTCGCTGCAAGCTTGCATCGGCAAAATCAACGCGCACAGGCCCAGGTAAAGGTTTTTCTAGCGTTTGTAGTGCTAGGCCGTGCTCATCATAAATAAGCACAGACTCGGCGCTATCTGTGTGATCGGCTTGAGAGTTGCCATCATTTGCTTCAGTAATGCGCGTTTGCAGTCCGGCAAATAATTGTCGGCGATGCTGATTTTGCTCGCGCCCTGCCAACGGCTGCTCAGGCCATCCAGCCACGAATATCGCACCCAGCCTTTGTGCTTGCTCTTGTGCAAGCTCGGCATGAGCCTGCGTTAAGCAATACAGCGCCAGACTCATGACAGCCAGTTAATCCAGCCCGCCCAAGCGCTGATAAAGATGAATAGGCCGAAGCCGATGCGATACCAAGCAAACACCGTAAAGCCATGCGTGGAGACAAAGGCGACCAGGGCTTTCACCACCCAAGCGGCGACGAGGAATGCCGCAATAAAGCCAATGGCGAAGACAGGAAGATCGGCCAAGATAAATTCGTGACGGTGTTTAAAGACTGAATACACCGTGGCGCCAATCATGGTTGGTACGGCTAAGAAAAAGGAGAACTCAGCAGCTGTTTTACGTGACAAGCCCACCAGCAAGCCGCCAATGATGGTCGCGCCCGAACGCGAGGTGCCGGGAACCATCGCTAAACATTGAGCAAAGCCAACCTTAAGCGCGTCTTGCCAGCGCATATCATCGACATCATGCACGCGCACAATATGCTCACGGCGCTCAGCCCAGAGGATGACGACGCCACCTAAGATCAGCATAAAA
>Ga0114915_1000293_pt1 | contig 23171 bp, 25 predicted proteins | sample MalvirAntarct_55_FD_87288 | JGI IMG/M metagenome (GOLD analysis project Ga0114915, IMG submission 87288) | Marine viral communities from the Global Malaspina Expedition - Malaspina viral metaG Antarct_55 | ecosystem: Environmental > Aquatic > Marine > Oceanic | place: South Georgia Island...
CGCAGGAACAGGGCCACGTCGACCCAGTAGAACTGGGTCGACGTGGCCCTGTTCCTGCGCCGGCGCGTGCTCTATGGCGACACCTCGCGCCCCGTGCCCATCCCGCGGCACCGCGCCCACGACATCGACACCGAGGAGGACTGGCAGTTGGCGGAACTCATCTACCGCGCGCTGCAATCGGGCGATCCGGCCGCATGACGGAAGACCGGCCGCCTACCGACCAGGAAGCCTTCTGGGCCGGCGCCTTCGGCAGCGACTACGCCGCACGCAACGACGGCGCGGCCCTGTTCGCCGCCAAGACGGCCCTGCTGGCGCGCATCCTCGCCCGCACCCGCGGCGTGGGATCGGTGCTGGAGGTCGGCGCCAACATCGGCCTCAACCTGCGCGCCCCGCACACGCTCCTGCCCGCCGCCCGCCTGACCGGCGTCGAGATCAACGCCGCGGCCCACGCCCGCCTCGCCACGGTTCCCGGCGTCGAGGCCGTCCACGGCTCGCTCCTCGACTATGCGAGCGGCCCCGACGGCGCCGCCTTCGACCTCACCCTCTCCGCCGGCGTGCTGATCCACCTGGCGCCTGAAATCCTGCCGCGCGCCTACGACGTGCTGCACCGCGAGAGCCGGCGCTATGTCTGCCTGATCGAATATTTCAGCCCGTCCCCTGTCGAGATCCCCTACCGCGGCCACGCCGCCCGCCTCTTCAAGCGCGACTTCGCCGCCGAAATGCTCGACCGCTTCCCCGACCTCACGGTCGCCGACTACGGCTTCGTCTGGCGCCGCGACCCGGTGTTTCCGGGCGACGACCTCAACTGGTTCCTGCTGGAAAAGCGGGAAGGGTAGAGGCGTGCGACGTGTGAGACGGTAGACCCGTTACCCGCGGCCCGTGTCGTCCTTCTCCGCGAAGTGCGCATCCACGTCGCGATGGCCTTCCAGCACGCTCACGATCTCGAACCGGTCGTCCCGATAGCGAAAGAAGATGACGTAGCCGCGAAACGCGAAGCTGCGGATGTCGGCGCGCAGTTCCGGCCGCGCCCGCCCGAGCATGCCGGGAAGCGATGCGAGCCGCGTGCATTGCCGAACGATACGGTCGACGAAATGCCGCGCGGTCTCCGGACTGCCGCTTTCCCGCGCGATATAGTCGAGGATCGACGTCAGGTCGTCGACCGCCGCGTCGAGCAGGACGAGCCGGCGCACGGGCGATACGTCCGGCTCAGTCGGCGGTCTTCGCCGCTACCCCGGCATTCCGCATCCTGTCGTCGAGCAGCCGGGCGACATCACTTTCGCTGTTCTCGCCGCCGCGCGCGATCGCATGGTCGAGCGTCTCGCGCAGTGCGGCCAGCTTGGCCTCGCGCTCCTCGACCAGCCGCAGGCCTTCGCGCACGACCTCGCTCGCCGAGCCGTAGCGGCCCGACTTCACCGCCGCCTCCACGAAGCCTTCCCAGCGCGGCCCGACCGAAACGTTCATGGCTCCGTCCTCCTCGGCGGGATTGTAGCGCGATGACGAAATATGACCAGTTTCTGTTATCGCCTGCTCGGATTGTCTACCCGTCCGCCACGCGCCGCGACGCCCCCGCCACTACCAAGCCGAACGCCGCGAAGCCCGCGAAGGCTGCGGTATAGCCGGCCGCGTCGATCATCCACCCCGACAGCGGCGAGCCCACCGCCTGGCCGACCGTCGTCGCCAGCAGGGGCATCACGGGTCCCAGGGCCGGCCGCTCGGCCATGATCCGCACGCCCTGGACCAGGTAGAACCCGGTCAGGGTCATGTAGGCGGCGCCGAAGGCTGCGGCGGAGACCAGTGCCAGGCCCAGCACGCCGGGCGCCGCCGCCGCCAGCCCCAGCGAACAGGCCATGAGCGCCAGCGCCAGCGCGTGGGTCCGGCCGGCGCCCATGCGGTCGATCAGGTCGCCGGCGGCGCTGCCCGTCAGTCCAGCCAGCCCGACCGCCAGCCACATCCAACTGCTGTGCCGGGTCGACAGCCCGCCCTCGCGCACGACCAGGTCGGGGGCGAAGACCCAGTAGATGCCGCTGACCAGCCCCATGCCGGCGGCCAGCGCGCTCAGCCGCGCGACCGCCCGCCACTGTGCGCGGCTCACCGTCGGCAGCGGCGCGCCTCCATCTTCCCGGGCGCCCGGCGTAGACCCGGTCGCCGGCCTCCCGGGCAGATAGAAGATCGCCGCCAGGGCCACCGCCACGGCGACCAGCGCGAAGGCCGTGTAGGCCGAGCGCCAGGCGTCCAGCCACCAGGCCATGGCCGGCATGGCCAGCGCCACGCCGATGCTCGTCGCCGCATTGTGGGTGGCGTTCACGCGCCCGCGCAGGGCGGGCCGCACGGCCCGGTGCACCGCCTGGGCCATGACCGGCGAGGAGAGGCCGGTGCTGATGCCGCAGACGGCGACGCCGACGCCCAGGGCCAGCACGCCGGGCGCGCTGGCGATGGTCGCCAACCCCGCCGCCGCCAGCCCGACCGCCAGCCCCCCGGCCCAGCGCGTATCCAGGATGCGGCACACCGCCGGTCCGACCAGTATGGCGCCGATGAAGCTGACGAAGGGCAGCGCCCCGACGATCCCGGCACCGGTGGCGTCGAGCCCCAGGTCGCTGCGGATCGCCGGCAGGAACAGCCCGAACACGAACCGCGCGAGCCCATAGGTCACGGCGATGACGGCGCTGCCGAGCAGCGCGATGCCGAGGGTGGAGGGTGGATGCAAAACGCGCTTGGCCCCGCCTGCTGCTTCGGAAATGCGTGCGGCGAGAGACATGGGTAACGCGTGCCCCGGCCGGAAGTGCCGGAGCGCGGGCGTCCTCGCCCGCCTGTTCGAGGCGGTCGCGTCAGTCGGCGCGCGGGACGCCCGCGCCCCGGAAGGATTCTCCGCGCATCCCGGCCATGTCGTCATGCATACTCACGACCACAGTGGTGTGCTTGTTCGGGCGAACCGCCATGCGCGAAATCCAACTCCGGCACGCGAAGGCCGACCTGTCGGCGATCGTCGACGACGCGGTCCGCGGCGAACCGGCCGTCATCACCGGCCACGGGAAGCCCCGGGCGGTCATCGTCGGCTATGAGGAATGGCAGCGCCTGTCGCGGGTGCCGTCCTTCGGACGACTGCTCATGGCGGCGCCGATCGGGGCGGACGATCTGCCGGCGCGGGAGGACACGCCGGCGCGCGAGCCCAGCTTCTGATCTCGATGGTCGGGCGGTGTGCGGGATACGATCGGATACGCCCATGAAAAAATCCGACTTCCCCGTCGACCGCGTCCGCCGCTACCTCGAACCCGGCCCGATCGTGCTGGTGTCGTCGCGCCGGGGCGAGTGCACCAACATCATGACCCTCGGCTGGCACACCGTGCTGGAGTTCTCGCCGTCGCTGATCGGCCTGATGATCTCGGCTGGCAACCACTCCTTCGAGATGATCCGCAGCAGCCGCGAATGCGTCGTCAACCTGCCGACCACGGCGCTGACCGACACGGTCGTGCGCATCGGCAACACGAGCGGCGCACAGATCGACAAGTTCGCCGAGTTCGGCCTGACGGCGCTTCCGGCCGCCGAAGTCGGCGCGCCGCTGATCGGCGAGTGCCACGCGAACTTCGAGTGCCGCCTGCACGAGGACGCGCTGGTCGACCGCTACAACTTCTTCATCTTCGAAGTTGTGAAGGCGCACGTCGCACCGCGCCCGAAACACCCCGAGACGCTGCACTACACCGGCGATGGCGTCTTCATGGTCTCCGGCCGCACCATCAGCCGCCGGTCGCTGTTCCGGCCGGGGATGCTGTAGGGGCAGTGATAGCGCGCGGTCTCTGACAGCGTCTCTCGGCGACCATCCCACACACGCTGCAAATGGAGGTGTACGACCGGCCTTGCCATTCCCGTCGGCTTTTGGAAGAATCGACTATCCTGATACCGCTAGAGGCAGTTCGGCCGATGAGGAACGACGAGGACAATGTGACGCAGGAAGGCGGTGCGGAGAACGGCGCGCGCAAGCAGTGGGGCACGCCGACGCTCACCGTGGTGACAGTTGCGGATCAGACTCTGGGCAATTTCTACGTCGACAATGTCGATGGTAACTACAGCAGCTCCTGAGCACCGTCACTGCATCGGCGACGGCGTCTTCATGGTCTCCGGCCGCGTCGTCAGCCGCCGGTCGCTGTTCCGGCCGGGGATGCTGTAAGTCGATTGCCGACCACTGCGCCGGCGGCGGTGTCTGCGTCTGCGTGAATCACCTGAGCTAGAGATCGCCGGGAGTCAGCCCGGTATGTTTGGCTATCCGGGACAGCATTTTGGGGCCGATCTCGTCGCGGTCATGAAACGCGAACACGTAGTCGGGCCATCCCGCCCGCTCCAGCACGCGATGGGATCCTCTCTGCCGTTTGGTCACCCAGCCGATCTTCTCCAGCGCACGAAGCACCAGGGTCGCCCGCGCGGAACTCCATGAAGTCATGCCGCGACGAACAGCTCACCCAGCTGCGGCACGGTTTCGCCGTGATCGAGACGATCGGCGAGAATACGGAGCGCGAGCGCCTCGACCTTCTGCCGCGCTTCCTCCTCGGTTACGCCATACGCCAGAGCGCCCGGAAGTTCGGGGACCTCGGCCAACCATCGACCGTCGTCTTCACGATCGGTTTCGACCCGCAGCATCTCGACACCTCCTCCGTCGAATGGACATCACCGCATCATAGAGCAGGCGAGTGCTTCAACTCACGCGCGTAACCTGTTGCCGCCGTCACTTCGCCACCCTTCCATACCGCCCCACCGTCCCTCCGATATCGTCCTTCACCCATTCCCCGCCCTCGACCCGCCACACCCGCCTGTCGCGGAACCCGTCGCAGGTCCGGTCGAATTCCGCCTCGTCCATGCCGACATAGGGCAGCCAGCGTTCCAGGTCGCGGCGCGGCTTTACGTGGTCGTAGCGGCGGACCATGGCGATGCCCTCGTCGCGGGTCATGCGGCCGGCGCGGATGTCCTTGCAGGCGTGGTCGGTGGCGCGGCCATAGCCGAACTTCACGAACTTCAGATAGTCGTGGATGCCGTTCTCGTGCATGTCGTCCAGGTTCGAGATGCGCCGATAGGTGCGTTCGAAGTCCTGTTCCGCCGCCTGCCAGCCGTAGAGGTCGGTGGCGATGCGGGCGTTCCGTTCGCCGTCCCAGTCGACGAAATTGCCCAGATAGATGCCGCGCACGCCGGCCTCGTCGATGTCGTCGTCGCTCGGATACCGCGCCCAGAGCAGGTCCTTCGGCCCGAGCCCCTCCTTCGCCTCCGGCCGGCCGAGCCTGTCGAGCCCCTCGTCGGTGAAGTCGTGCCAGTCGTAGCCGCGCAGCGCATGCTCCAGCCGGTGCTTGGCGGTGAACTCGACCAGGTCGTTCATCGAGTACATGCCGCCCAGGTCCATGAAGCCGTGCTCGCCCCACAGGATCAGCGGCACCCGGTAGCGCACCGCCACCTGGATCGGCACCGTGAAGATGCCGCAGTGCGCATGCCAGTTCATGTCGCCCTGGATGCGGAAGCCCAACCGGTTCATCTTCACCAGCGTCTCGACCGACGGCCGCACCACGATGTGGTCGCAGTCGAAGACCTCCCGCATCCGGTGCAGGTTGCGCTCGCCCTCGGGCAGGTAGTTGTTGCCGTGATAGGTCACGAGCAGCGGCTTCAGGCCCAGCTCCTTCACCGCGAAATGCGTCTGGTAGTAGCTGTCCTTGCCGCCGCTCACCGGGATGACGACGTCGTAGTTCGCGTCGCTGCGATACTCGGCGACCAGCTCGTCCAGCCACGCCCGCCGCTCGTCCCAGTCGACGTCCCGGCGCTGACCGTAGACCCGGCAGGCCGAACAGACATGGGCCGCGTCGAAGGTCAGCGGCGTCGCCGAGATCGACGGCATGACGCAGACAGAACAATAGGTGACGGGCAAGGCGGGCTCCTGTCGCGTGGCCTGGAACCCTCTCTAGCCCCGCCGCGGCAGGCGGGGCAAGCGGGGCGTCGTGAGGGGTCGTCCGTCGTTGCCGAGATGCGGACCTAGGCGCATAGACCTATTTCTTGCTTCCCCCCGGCTGTTGGACATCGTGAACGACGACCCGCTCGGTTCCGTTGGGCCCCGTAGGCGCCTGCCCACGAAAAGGAACGAAAGGGAATGAAAGGGAACGTGACTTCCTGCTGCGTTTCGCCGCCGCGCTTTGTCCGGACCGTTGGGTGTCGCGCCGGCCGGCGGGGCGGCTTATAAGGCTTGATCGCGGGGGCGCCTGGAAAGGCGGCGCAGGCGGCCCCTCCGGCGTGACACCGACACGAGCCGTCCGGCAACGGGACCCATGGATTTCGCACTCACCGACCAGCAGCAGCAGATCAAGGATTCCATCGTCAAGCTCTGCGAGAATTTCGGGCCGGACTACTGGCTGCAGCGCGACAATGAGGGCGGGTATCCGGAAGAATTCTATCAGGCGATGGCGAAGGATGGCTGGCTGGGCATCGCCATGCCGGAGGAGTATGGCGGCGCCGGCCTGGGCATCACCGAGGCGGCGATCATGCTGCAGGCGATCGCCCAGTCGGGTGCGGCGCTGTCGGGCGCGTCGGCCATCCACATCAACGTCTTCGGGCCGCACCCGATCGTCGTGCACGGCACGCCCGAGCAGAAGCAGCGCTGGCTGGTCCCGCTGATCAAGGGCGAAGAGAAGGCCTGCTTCGGCGTGACCGAGCCGGACGCCGGCCTGAACACCGCCGCCATCAAGACCCGCGCCGTCTGGGACGGTAACAAATACGTCGTCAACGGCCGCAAGATGTGGACGACCACGGCGCAGGAGGCGAAGAAGATCCTGCTGCTGGCGCGCACCACGCCGCGCGAGGAGTGCAAGCGGCGGATGGACGGCATCAGCCTGTTTTACACCGACCTGAACCGCGACCATGTCGAGATCCGCGAGATCGCGAAGATGGGCCGCAAGGCGGTCGATACGAACGCGCTGTTCATCGACAACCTGCCCGTGCCGAAGGAAGACCTGATCGGCGAGGAGGGCAAGGGCTTCTACTACCTTCTCGACGGCCTGAACCCGGAGCGGATCCTGATCGCCGCCGAGGCGATCGGCATCGGCCGCGTGGCGCTCGACCGTGCGGCCCGCTATGCCCGCGAACGCGTCGTCTTCGACCGGCCGATCGGCCAGAACCAGGGCATCCAGCATCCGCTGGCCGAGGCCTGGGCAAAGCTCGCGGCGGTCGAGGCGCTGATGTTCAAGGCGGCCTGGCTCTACGACACCGGGCAGCCCTGCGGCGCCGAGGCGAACGCCGCGAAGTACCTGGCCGGCGAGTTCGGCTTCGAGGCGTGCGAGCGCGCGGTCCTGACCCACGGCGGCATGGGCTATGCAAAGGAGTTCCACGTCGAGCGCTACATGCGCGAGATCATGATCGCCCGTATCGCGCCGATCAGCCGGGAACTGGTCCTGTCCTACCTGGCCGAACGGGTGCTCGACCTGCCGAAGTCGTACTGAGGGGCTGCGCCGCCGGAAAGAGGACGCGCTGCCGTAGAGGAGGAGGGTGCCCATGTCCGAACTCCACGAGATCGCCGAGAAGCACCTCGTCCGTTTTGGCGGCGCATTTGCCGAGGCGATCATCGAGCGGGCAAAGGGGACCGTCCTCTATACGACCGACGGCCGCGAGATCCTGGACTTCACGTCCGGCCAGATGAGCGCGATCCTGGGGCACGCCAATCCGGAGGTGCTGAAGGCGATCCGCGAGGCGTCCGAGACGGTGGCGCACCTGCATTCCAGCCAGCGCTCGCCCGCGGTCATCCGGCTCGCCGAGAAGCTGGCGGCGCTGCTGCCGCCCAGCCTGTCGAAGGCGATGTTCCTGTCGACCGGCGGCGAGGCGAACGAGTGCGCCATCCGCATGGCCAAGCTATACACCGGCGGCTTCGAGATCGTCGGGTTCGACCGGGCGTGGCACGGGATGACCGGCGGCGCCGCCTCCACCACCTATACCGGCGGCCGGCGCGGCTACGGCCCGGCGATGGCCGGGTCGATGGTGCTGCCGACGCCCGATCGCTACCGCTCGCGCTTCGTGCGCGACGGGCACTACGACTGGGAGGCGGAGCTCGACATGGGCTTCGACATGATCGACCGGCAGTCGGTGGGCGCGCTCGCCGCGGTCATCATCGAGCCGATCCTGTCGAGCGGCGGCATCGTCGAGATCCCGGACGGCTATCTGGCGAGGCTGAAGGCGAAGTGCCACGAACGGGGCATGCTGCTGATCCTGGACGAGGCGCAGACCGGCATCGGCCGGACGGGCACCAACTTCGCCTTCGAGCGCGACGGCGTGGCGCCGGACATCCTGACCCTGTCGAAGACGCTGGGCGCCGGCCTGCCGCTGTCGGCGGTGATCACCAGCGCGGAGATCGAGCAGCGCTGCCACGCGCGCGGCTTCCTGTTCTTCACGACGCACGCCAACGACCCGCTGCCGGCGGCGGTCGGCCTGTGCGTGGTCGAGGCGTTGGTGCGCGACGGCCTCGCGGCGCGGGCGAAGGAACTGGGGGCCCACATGAAGCAGGGCTTCCTCGACCTCCAGCAGAAATACGAGGCGATCGGCGACGTGCGCGGCCGCGGCCTGATGGTCGGCGTGGAACTGGTCGAGGACCGGCAGACGCGCCGGGCGGCGACGGCCCTGTGCGACCGGGTCACCGACCTGTGCCTCGCCTATGGCGTGAACATGAACATCGCGCGGCTCGGCAGCCTCGCCAGCGTCTTCCGCGTGGCGCCGCCGCTGACGGTGTCGCGGGAGGAGATCGACCGGATGCTCGGCATCTTCGACAGGGCGCTGGGCGAGGCGACCGGGCGCCGGTCGGCGGCTTGAGGGCGGCGACGTGAAATGGAGACGGTGATGGCGCAGGACGACGAGATCATGGAACTGGCGCGCGGCGTCGGGCTGGAGAAGGCGGCGGCGCGGTTCCGTGCCGACCTGGAGAAGGCGGTGAGCTTCTCGCGCAGGCTGAAGGACGAGATGCCGCGCGACTTCGGCCTCGCCGAGGAGCCGGCGCACGTGCTGCGCCTGAAGGCGGAGCGCTGAGATGACCGACCTGCCGTTCCTGACCGTCGCCGAGGCGTCGGATCTCATCCGCACGAAGACGCTCTCGCCGGTCGAGTATGCCGAGGCGCTGTTCGCCCAGGTCGACCGCTACAATGCGGCCCTCGACGCCTTCATCCTGCCGATGCGTGACGCCGCCATGGCCGAGGCGAAGCGCGCGCAGGAGGAGGTGGCGGCCGGCAACTGGCGCGGGCCGTTCCACGGCGTGCCCTACGGCCTGAAGGACATCGTCGACGTCGAGGGCGTGCCGACCACGGCGCATTCGAAGATCCTGGAGGGCAACGTCGCCAAGCGCGACGCGGCGGTGACGCGCGCCCTGCGCGGGGCCGGCGGCGTGCTGATGGGCAAGCTGTCGACGCACGAGTTCGCCATCGGCGGTCCGTCGCGCGACCTGCCCTGGCCGCCGGCGCGCAACCCGTGGAACCGCAGCTGCCATCCGGGCGGTTCGTCGAGCGGGTCGGGCTCGGGCATCGCGGCGGGCTTCTTCCCGGCGGCCATCGGCACCGATACGGGCGGGTCGGTGCGCAATCCGGCGTCGCAGTGCGGCATCGTCGGGCTGAAGCCGACCTATGGCCGGGTCAGCCGGACGGGCGTCGTGCCGCTGTCCTTCAGCCTCGACCATGTCGGGCCGATGACGCGCACGGTAGAGGACAACGCGCTGATGCTGAACGTGATCGCCGGGCACGACCCGTCCGATCCGGGCAGCGCGCCGGAGGCAACCGTCGACTACACCGCCGGCATGAAGGACGGGGTGAAGGGGCTGCGCATCGGCGTGGTGCGGCGCTTCTACGCGAAGGACATGGTGGCCGACGCCGAGATGGCGGCGTCGATCGAGGCGGCGGTCGAGACGCTGGCCGGCATGGGCGCCATCGTGACCGAGATCGACCCGGGGCCGCTGCAGGACTATGCGACCTGCAACCGCATCATCCTGCAGTGCGAGGCCTTCGCCATCCACGAGAAGTGGCTGACCGAGCGTCCGGAGGATTACGGCGCGCGGGCGCGCGAGCGGCTGATGGCGGGCGCCTTCTACCGGGCGGTCGACTATGTGCAGGCGCTGCGCATGCGCGGGCGGCTGATCGCGCGCTTCGCCGAGGCGATGCGCGACGTCGACGTGGCGATCACCGCCTCCAGCATGGAGCCGGCTTGCGACCTGGAAGACGACGCGCTGGTCGACCGCACCTATCCGCGGCAGGCGCGGCAGGCGATCAACGTGACCGGCGATCCGGCGCTGGCGCTGCCGACCGGCCTGTCGGCAGCGGGCATGCCGCTGTCGATGCAGATCATCGGCCGGGCGTTCGCCGAGGCTATGGTCTACCGGGTCGGCTATGCCTACGAGCAGGCCGCAGGCTGGCATCTGCGCCGTCCGCCGCTGGAGGCGCTGGCCGCCTGACGGCGAAGCTGGCCGACGGGGGAAAGCAGAGGGTCGCGGTGGTGCCGTGCCCCTCGCGGCTCTCCACCGAGAGGCCGCCGTCGTGCAGCTTCATCAGTTCGCGCACCAGCGCCAGGCCGAGGCCAGTGCCGCCGGTGGCGCGCCGGCGCGGGTCGTGCGCCTGGTAGAAGGGCTCGCCGATGCGGGCGAGGCCGTCCGCCGGGATGCCGACGCCGGTGTCGGACACGGCGATGTCGATGCCGCGGTCGTCGCGCACCCGCACCCGGGCACGGATGGTGCCGGCCGAGGTGAACTTCAGGGCGTTGGAGACGAGGTTCATCAGCATCTGGCGCAGGGCGCGCAGGTCGGCCTTCAGGGCCGGCGCGTCGTCCGGGCACTCCCAGGAGACGCTGAGCGCCCGGCGCTGCGCCTCGGGACCGAACATGCGCAGTTCGTCGGACAGGAAGCGCTGCAGGTCGACCGGCTCGGGATGCAGCTTCAGGGCGCCGGCCTCGACCTTGCTGAAGTCGAGCAGGTCGTTGATCAGGGCCAGCAGATGCTCGCCCGAGCGCAGGATATCGTCGGCATAGTCGACATAGGGTGCCGCGCCGAGCGGGCCGAAGACCTGCTGGCGCATCATGTCGGCGAAGCCGATGATCGCGTTCAGCGGGGTGCGCAGCTCGTGGCTCATATTGGCGAGGAAGGCCGACTTGGCCTCGCTGACCAGGCGCAGCCGCTCCGAGGTTTCGGACAGTTCCTGCTGCAGGCGCTTCTGCTCGCTGATGTCGACGCGCAGCGTAACCTGCATGCCGCTTTCGGTCCTCATCCGGCGCAGCAGGTGCCATTCGCCGGAGGGCAGCCGTCGCTCGGTCGGGTGATCGCTGGCGGCGCGGAATTCCGCGAGGCGGCGGGCGGTGAAGCCGTCGGGATCCTGGTAGGCCTGCTGCTCGACATAGATCCGCGCGGCGATGGTGCGGCGGATCAACTCCTCGAACTTCAGTCCCGCCAGTTCTTCCTCTGGCGGGTGGTTGGGATAGATCTCGTGGAAGCGGCGGTTGCCGAAGACGTAGCGCTCCTCAGCGTCATAGACGACCAGGGAGGCGTCGATGCTGTCGAGGATCTCGGCGAGGATCTCAGGGTCGGCGCGGGGCGCCGACGGTGCGGACGGACGAAGCTCCAGCGCCCAGCCGCCGTTGGAGAGACGCCGTGCCGTGACGGCGCAGCCGCTGGCGGTGCGGGTCGTCCGCCCGGCCTCGATCTCCGCCATCGCCGGAGCGACCGCCGCCGCGACGGCGACATCCTCGGCGGCGACGCCGAGCAGCCCGGGGCACGCCTCCGTATACGCCAGTAGTGCGCCCTCATCGTCCAGCAGCACCGTCCCCCCGGACCGATACTCCGCTGCCGGCTGCTGATGCGTACCCGTGACCATGAATGACCGGCTTCGCGTGTCGAAAGGGGACGATCCTACGGCGAATCTAGTAACGGACGTTAACGCGCGACGCGCCTTTTCGTCGCGGACGAATGGGGCGGCCGCCCCGTTTCAGGGATTCTCGCTTCGCCGTCGCTGCCGCCGTCCGCGGCTGGCGGTCGGGCCACGGCTGGCGGATACTCCTCCGCGCAACCTGCGCGACCAGAAGAGCGGGAGGACGAGATGGATTTCGGCGTCGCCTATTTTCCGACGGACTATGCGATGAAGCCGGCCGACATGGGGCGGGCGCTGGAGGAGCGGGGATTCGAATCGCTCTGGGTAGCCGAGCACTCGCACATCCCGCTGACCCGCAAGTCGCCCTTCGGCGGCGGCGGCGACCTGCCGAAGCAGTATTACGACGTGATGGACCCGTTCGTGGCGCTGGCCACCGTCGCGTCGGTGACGACGACGCTGAAGCTCGGCACCGGCATCTGCCTCGTCGTGCAGCGCGACCCGATCCAGACGGCGAAGGAGGTGGCGAGCCTCGACCAGCTGTCGAACGGCCGCTTCGTCTTCGGCATCGGCGGCGGCTGGAACCAGGACGAGATGGAGGACCACGGCACGGTCTTCGAAACGCGCTTCAAGCTGATGCGCGAGCGCATCGAGGCGATGAAGGAGATATGGACCAAGACCAAGCCGGAATATCACGGCGAACTGGTCGACTTTCCGCCGATGATGACCTGGCCGAAGCCGGTGCAGAAGCCGCATCCACCGATCATCGTCGGCGGCGCCTTTCCGCACGCCGCCAAGCGCGCCCTGCGCTACGGCGACGGCTGGATGCCGCTCGGCAGCCGCGGCACCGACCTGGCGGATACCTTCCCGCGTTTCCGCCAGATCGCGGCGGAGGCCGGCCGCGACCCGGCGTCGCTGGAACTGATCGCCTACCAGACGGCGCACGAGAGCGACCGGGTGAAGCGGCTGACCGAAGCGGGGGCGACCCGCATCTGCTTCAGCGTGCCGCCGCTGCCCGACGCGGAGATGCTGCCGAAGCTCGACGAACTGGCGAAGGTGGCGGGGCTCTGACGGTACCCGGCCGGACGGCACGCGCGACCGAAACAAGAAGGGCGGCGCCGCGGCGCCGCCCTTCGCTTTCCCGTTGAGGGCCGTCAGGCCGTCATCAGTAGGAAGCGGACGTGCTTGTCGTACTGGGACAGCACGTCGCCGATGATCTGCTCCTTGGTGTAGCCCATCACGTCGTAGTGCTGCGGGCCTTCGAGCAGGCGGACGTCGGCGCGGTAGTAGCGCCGCGTCTCCTCGGCCCGGCGCCGGGCGCGGGTGTCGGGCACGGCGAAGGCGGGCGCGGAGTAGCCGTGCGCCCGGACGGCGTAGAGGAATTCGCGGGCACCCTCGTGGTTGACGGTGAGCGACACCTCGCGCTCGCCCACTTCGATGACCCCCTTCAGGGTCGTCTGGTCGAGTTCCTGCGCCACCTCGCGCAGTGCCGGCTCGACGGTCTCGCGCAGGAAGCGCTCGACCTCGTCGCGCCGCGGGTAGGTGACGATGGTCTTCAGCCACTGCTGCCAGGGCACCGCCGCGCCGCGGATCTGGATGACCGGCGGCATCTCCAGCACGACCTGGCGCTGCGCCTCCATGCGCAGGCCGCGCAGCAGGCCGTAGCAGACAAACAGCATGACGAAGGCGAACGGCAGGGCCGCCGCGATCGACGCCGTCTGCAGCGCCTCCAGGCCGCCCGCGAGGAGCAGCACCGCGGCGACGCCGCCTTCCGTGCCCGCCCAGAAGATGCGCTGCCAGACCGGCGGGTCGTCGATGCCGCCCGAGGTGATGGTGTCGATGACCAGTGAGCCGGAGTCCGAGGACGTGACGAAGAAGGTCACCACGAGGACGGTGGCGATCAGCGAGGTCACGCCCGACCAGGGGAAGTATTCGAGGAAGTGGAAGAGGGCGGTCGGCACGCTGTCGGCGACGGCCGCTGCCATCGCCCCGTCGGCGATGCCCAGGTCGAGGTCGAGCGCGGTGTTGCCGAAGAAGGTGAGCCACATGAAGGTGAAGCCGACCGGCACCAGCATCACGCCGAGCACGAACTCGCGGATCGTACGGCCGCGCGAGACGCGGGCGATGAACATGCCGACGAAGGGCGACCACGCGATCCACCACGCCCAGTAGAACAGCGTCCAGCCGCCGATCCAGGTGTTCGGCTCGTAGGCGTAGAGCCGGAACGTCATGTTCACGACGTTGCTGAGATAGGCGCCGATGTTCTGGACCAGCGCCTGGAACAGGAAGAGCGTCGGCCCGACCGCCAGCACGAACAGCATCAGGGCGAGCGCGAGGATGAGGTTCAACTCGCTGAGGCGACGGATGCCGACGTCGAGGCCGGCGACCACGGAGATGGTGGCGAGGACCGTGATGATGGCGATCAGCACCAGCTGGACGCCCACCGTCTCCGGCACGCCGAAGAGGTAGGTGAGTCCGGCGTTGATCTGCAGCACGCCGAGGCCGAGCGATGTCGCGACGCCGAACATCGTGCCGAGCACGGCGAAGGTGTCGACGAGATGGCCCCATCCGCCCCGGATACGCTCGCCGATGATCGGGTAGAGGGCGGAACGCACCGTCAGCGGCAGGCCGTGCCGGAAGGAGAAATAGGCGAGCGACAGGCCGATGACCGCATAGATCGCCCAGGCGTGCAGGCCCCAGTGGAAGAAGGTGATGACCATCGCCTGCCGCGCCGCATCGATGGTGCCGCCTTCGCCGACCGGCGGCGTCGTGTAGTGCATGATCGGCTCGGCCACGCCGAAGAACATGAGGCCGATGCCCATGCCGGCGCTGAACAGCATCGCGAACCAGGAGAGGTAGGTGTAGTCCGGCGTGGAATCGTCCGGGCCGAGCCGGACGTTGCCGTGCGTGCTGAGCGCCAGCCCGAAGGCGAAGACGATGAAGATCGCCACGGTCAGGACGTAGAACCAGCCGAAGGTCGCGACGATCCAGTCCTGTACCGCACTGAAGATCTCGCTCGCCAGATCGGGAACGGTCGCGCCGAACACGACGAATAGTACGATCAGAATGGCCGACCCGAAGAATACCGGTGGGCATATCTGGTAGGCGGGTTTCTCGGCCGCGGTTTCCGCTTCGGTGGCCATTCCGGCTCTCCCCTCAGTCTAGGCATGGACCGTCCGGCGGGTTGGTTCGCCGGACCCTTGGGGGCGACCGGAAATCGTCCCCAAAACCTGCCAACGTCTCAGCGCATGAATCGTGCGAGGCGGGAGCCGCATTCAGCAATATCGTTGGGAAACCGGGGGCCGGCGAAGTAGTCGAGTTCGTCGCGGCGCCTGTCCGTCACGTCGTCCAGTTCGCCCAGTCCGGCGTCCGGGACACCGGGGTGGCACATCACCAGCGGCAAGGGCCCCGGATACATGAGGAAGCGTCGGAAGAGCGCCCCGAAATCTTCCTCGCGGCGGAAGCCGTTCACGCCGGAGAAGCCTCGGTTCGTCGGGATGCCGGCCGCGGCGCAGCGCCGCCGCAGCCCGCGCGACAGGGCGGAGAGCAGCAGCGCCTTTGGTGCGGCGACACGGCGGCCGAGGATCGCCGGCAGCCGTTCGGCGCAGGAACGGAGATAGAGCCGCCGCGGGTCGAGGCGGCGGCGGACCAGGTCGAGCACGACGTCGCGCACGCCCGGCAGGATGTGGACGTGCTGGTGGCCGTCGAGGAAATCCGGCGGCCGCCCCGTCGCCGCGACGAAGGCGTCGAGCTGGCGCTCCAGTTCGCTGGCGATCTCCGCCCTGATCTCCGCCGGGTCCAGCCGCCGCGCCAGGGCGGCGCGCATCAGCGTGCCGATGTCGGGGAGCCGTCCGCCCGGCGCGAGCCGCGGCATCGGCCCGAGCGGCGCGAGGCGGGTGAGGGTCAGGTGCAGGCCGATGTCGGCGCGCCCGAAGAGGCCGGCGAGGTCGTTTGCGGCCGCCGGCCACGCCGCCGCGACGCTCATGCAGCTGGTCGCGGAAAGCCGGCCGGCGACGAGCAGATCGGCTATGCCGCGACTGACTCCGGCGGTCAGACCGTAGTCGTCGGCGCACAGTATGACGGGACGTGCAGCGGACATTGCGAATCGACTTGAAAGCATCGGGAGCCTGGGTCAGCTATTACCGCCATCGTACCTGCATGCGCCAGGAACAGAGCGCGACGCGGGGCGGGGGGCGGGCAGCAGGACATGCTTTCGGTCGTCATTCCGGCGAAGAACGAGGCGGGGAACATCGACGCGCTCGTGGCCCGGCTGCGGCCGGTCCTCGACGCACTCGGCATGGCGTCCGAGGTGATCTTCGTCGATGACGGCAGCACCGACGCCACGGTGGAGCGGGTGCGGGCGTGCCGGCGGGAAGACCGGCGCATCAAGTTGCTCGGCCTGTCGCGCAACTTCGGCAAGGACATCGCCATCGCCGCCGGTCTGCGCCACGCCTCGGGACAGGCGGTGGTGCTGATGGATGCCGACCTGCAGCACCCGCCGGAACTTCTGCACGAGCTCGTCGCGCGGTGGCGCGAGGGCTTCGAGGTGGTCTACGCCCAGCGGCGCGACAGGGCCTACCAGTCGGCGGCGCAGCGCTGGAGCAGCCGAATGTTCTATCGCCTGTTCGCCCGGATCGCGGAGATCGACCTGCCGCAGGGCGTCGGCGACTTCGCGCTGTTCGACCGCAAGGTGGTGCGCGCGCTGAACGCGATGCCGGAGCGCACGCGCTTCGCCAAGGGCCTCTACGCCTGGGTCGGCTTTCGCCAGTGCGGCGTGCAGTTCGACATCGGCGAGCGCCATTCCGGCCGAACCTCGTGGAGCCTGTGGAAGCTCTGGCTGTTCGCGCTCGACGGGCTGACCGCCTTCAGCACCATGCCGTTGCGGATATGGTCCTATATCGGGCTCGCGGTGTCGGCGGTGGCACTGATCTTCGGCGGGTGGATCATGCTGAAGACGCTGGTGCTGGGGGTCGAGGTGCCCGGCTATCCGTCGCTGATGGTGGCAGTGAGCCTGTTCGCCGGCATCCAGCTCATCACCCTCGGCGTGCTCGGCGAATATCTCGGGCGGATATTCACCGAAGTGAAACGACGACCGCTGTATCTGGTGCGCGAGGCGATCGGCCTGGAACCGGAGGCACCGGAGGTCTGGACCGGCGCAGCGGTCCCGACCGTGCAGCACGACACCAGCCACTGATACCGCTTCCCTAAAACCGCTCCTCACCTCACCGCCGAGCCGCACCCCCCAATGCACGCACCGGCCCTCGCCAGTCACGATCCGCTGCTGCGCCCGACGACGTGCGACTGGCCGTTGTGGGCGTCGCTCGCCGCGGTCGCGGGGATATGGGCGTTCCTCGCCTGGCCGTGGCTGGTCGACGGGCTGATCATTCCCTGGGACGCCAAGAACCACTTCTACCCGCTGCTGCGCTTCGTGTCGCAGTCGCTGCACGACGGCCAGTCGCCCGCCTGGAACCCGTACCACATGGGCGGCTACCCGATGATCTCGGATCCGCAGTCGATGCTTTTCTCGCCGCTGATGCTGGGCCTCGCGGCACTGGTGGAGCGGCCGTCGATGCGCATGGTCGACGCGGCGCAGCTTCTGCACCTGCTGATCGGCGGCGCCGGCATCGTCCTGCTGTGCCGCAGCCACCGGTGGATCGCGCCCGCCGGGCTGCTGGCGGCGGCCGTCTACATGTTCGGCGGGTCGGCCGCGGCGCGGCTGCAGCACACCGGGATCATCCTGAGCTATGGCTGGCTGCCGCTCGCCTTCTGGCTGCTGAAGGAGACGATGGACAGGTCGGAGGCGGGCCGGCGGAGCGTCGGGTGGGCGGCCGGCTTTGGCCTCGTCGCGGCGGTGATGGCGGCGAACCGCGACCAGATCGCCTTCCTGTCCTGCATGACGATGGTCGCCTACGTCGCCCATCGCGCGGCGACGGCGGCGAACCTTCGCGCCTTCGTGAACGCCTGCTGGCGGCCCGGGCTCGCCGCGGTCGCGACCGGCATCGCCGTTCTGGCGCTGCCGGTGCTGCTGACCCTGCAGTTCCTGGGGCTCAGCAACCGGCCGGAAATCTCCTTCGACCTCGCGGTCACCGGCTCGCTGAACCCGGTGAACTTCATTACGGCGCTGGTGCCCGACTATTTCAAGTCGCTGAACGGCTTTTCCGGCTACTGGGGGCCCGGCGGGCTGCCCTGGGCGGAACGCGACTGGACCGACCGGGCGACCGACTATCTTTATCTCGGCATCCTGCCGGTGGTGCTCGTGCTGCGCTACGGCGTCCTCGCCGGTTGGCTGGCGGCGCGCGAGGTGCGGTTCTACGCCGGCGTGCTGGTCGTCACGATCTTCTACGCCGTCGGCAGCCACACGCCCGTCTTCGAGCTCATCTACGACGCCTTCCCCGGCGTCGATCTCTATCGGCGGCCGGCCGACGCCACCTTCCTGATCGGCTTCGCGCTGGCCCTGTGCGCCGGATACCTGCTGCACCGGCTGGCGGCCGGCGACACGGGGCGGCTGCGCCGGCCCGCCCTGGCGATCGGCGCGGCGGCGGCGGTCGCGGCGACCGGCTTCGCCGCCTGGCTGGCCTGGCGGCACGGCGAACTGCACTGGGCGCTCCTCCAGATGACCGAGTCGGCCATCTGGATCGCCGTCGCCGCGGGCATCGCGGTGCTCGTCTCCCGGTCGGGTCCGGGACGGCACGCGGCCCTGGGGCTCGCCTTGACCCTCCTGGTTCTCGACCTGCGGATCCACAATTCCGGCACGGTGCTGAACGCCCATTCGCCGGACACGGTGGCCACCTTCGAGGCGCCGGAAGGCGACGTCGTGGCCGGGGTGCTGCACGAATATCTGAGCACGGCCGAGGAGCGCGGCGGCGGGCCGTATCGCGCCGAGGTGATCGGCCTGGGCGGCGCCTGGCAGAACGCGCCGATGGTCTTCGATATCGAAGCGACGCTGGGCTACAACCCGCTCCGCCTGGAGGCCTACGAGGAGGCGACGGGTGCGACGGAGAGTTCGCACATGTCGAAGCGGCGCTTCTCCAAGCTGATGGGCAGCTACCGCTCGACGCTGGCGAACATGCTGGGCATCCGCTTCATCTGCACGGCCGCACCGATCGAGGCGCTGGACCCGAGCCTGAAGCCCGGCGACATGCGCCTGGTCGACCAGATCGGCCGCGTGCGGATCTACGAGAATGCCGGCGCCATGCCGCGGGCGATGCTGGTGCCGCGGGCGATCGCCGCCGACGCCGAGAAGATCCTGCGCTCCGGCGTGATGCCGCCGCTCGACTATCGCGCGACTGCGCTGATCGAGGACCTGCCGCCCTCGTGGACCAACCCGGCACCCGTCGCCCGGACGGCGGCGAGCGGTGCGGCGGCGGGCGGTGTTGCGGCCGCCACGGCGGGCAGCGCCACCGTGGCCGACTATTCCAACACCGAGGTGCGGGTCGAGGTGAACGCGCCGCAGCGGTCGTTCCTGGTGCTCAACGACCTCTGGTACCCGTCCTGGCGGGCCTATGTGGACGGCGAGGAGCGGCCGATCCACCGGGCCAACGTGCTGTTCCGCGCGGTCGAGGTGCCGCCGGGCCGGCACACGGTGGTGTTCAGCTTCGAGCCCTTCGCCCTGGAGAACCTGATCGCGGCGCTGGTGTCGGTGGAAGAACAGCTTCAATGAGCGGCTGCGTCCGATGAACGGCTGGCTCGCCTTCTGGAACCGGCCGCACCGCATCTACGTCAACGACACCCATCTGCGCGTGCATTACCGCCGGGTGGCGGATGATCTGATCGCGGTCGTGCCGGACGGTGCCGCGGCGGTGCTCGACTATGGCTGCGGGCTGGCGCTGGAGGCGGCGCGCGTCGCGGAACGGGTTGAACGGCTCTACCTCTACGACGCCGCCGAGGCGGTTCGGGCGCGGCTGGCGGCGCTGCACGGCGGCAGCGCGCGCATCGCGATCCTCGACGAGGCGGGACTCGCGGGCCTGCCCGAGGGTAGCATCGACCTGATCATGGTGAACTCGGTCGTCCAGTATCTCTCGCGCGACGAACTCGCCGCGCTCCTGGTCCGGGCGCGCGGACTGCTGCGGCGCGACGGCCGGCTAGTGGTCGCGGACGTGATCCCACCGGACGGGAACGTCGCGGCGGACGTCGCCTCGCTGCTGCGCACCGCGCGGCGCGGGGGCTTCCTGCTGGCGGCGCTGGGCGGGCTGGCGGCGACGGCGGTGTCGGACTATGGGCGGATGCGGCGCACGCTGCGCCTGTCGCACTATGCGCCGGAAGCGTTCCTGGCGCTGGCGGCAGAGCACGGCTTCGGCGGGGGGCGCGAGGGCTGCAACCTGGGCTTCAACCCGCGGCGGATGACCTTCACGCTCCGGCCGACGGCCTGAGACGGGGAGCGGCATGAGGGCCTGGGCGCCGAAGCGCCTGTTCCGCGACGTCTCCTGGTTCCTGGTCGCAGGACTGGCCGCCGCGGTCGTGCAGTATGGCAGCCTGCTGCTTTTCGCCGAACTGGCCGACATGGACCCGGTGCTGGGCTCGTTCCTCGCCTTCGTCGCCGGCGGCGTGGCGAGCTACCTTTTGAACCACCGCTTTACCTTCAACGCGACCAGCCGGCACAGGGAGGCCGCGCCGCGTTTCTTCTTCCTGGCGGGGCTCGGCCTGGTGCTGAACACGCTGATGATGGCGCTGCTGGTGAAGGTGCTGGGGCTGCACTACCTTCCGTCGCAGATATTCACGACGGGGGTGCTGATGGTCTGGAACTTCGTCGCCTATCGCATCTTCGCCTTCCGCTGAGGTGACCGCGATGGAAACGCGCATCTATTCCGGCTCGTCCTTCGAGCGCGACCTGAACTATGCCCGTGCCGTGGTCGACGGCGATTGGGTCCACGTCTCCGGCACCACCGGCTTCGACGCCGCGACGATGAGCTTCGCCGAGACGGTCGAAGAACAGGCCGAACAGTGCTTCGCGACGATCGCCGCCGCACTGGCCGAGGCCGGAAGCGGCCTGGAGAAGGTCGTGCGCTGCCGCGTCTACGTGACCAGCGCGCAAGAGTTCGAGCGCGCCAAGCCCGTGCTGGCGAAGCACTGGGCCGCCTGCCGCCCGGCGGCGACGGCGGTCGTCTGCGGCCTGATCGACCCGCGCATGAAGATCGAGATCGAGGTGACGGCGCGCCGCTGAACCTCCGCCACGGCCGGGCGGTGCGTATCGGCCGGTTGTGACGCGCGTCATCGGGGCGCCGATCATGCGTTGCGGGACGCAGGTGCCGACTGGTAGACGCAAGGTGGCGATGCGGTAACCGCCAAGTGTGACGGAGGCGAGCATGCGGATGTTTCCCGCGATCGTGGCCGGGCTGCTGACCGCGCTGGCGGCGGCCGGTGCGGCGGCACAGCAGGGGCAGCGGTTCAAGCCCGTCGCGATCATGGATCCCACCGGCTTCGAGCGGCCGCTGCCGGCGGCGCACATCATGATCCCGGTCGACTGGCAGGCGCAGGGTGGCGTGCGCTGGAACCCGCAGGCGCCCTGCCAGAGCGACGTCGTACAGCATGCGTGGACCGCCAGCGATTCGAGTGGACAGTTCGGCGTGGAGATCCTGCCGACGACGGGGTGGCAGTGGTCGACTCTGCCCTATCCGTTGCCGGGCTGCGACAACCTGATGGTCCGGTCGGTGCAGGAGTATCTGCAGGCGGTGGTCCAGGTCATGCGGCCGGGGGCGACGGTGCTCGACTTCCGCGCGCGGCCCGACCTGGTCGCTGAAATGGCGCCGGTCGCCGCCAGCATGCAGTCGGGCGATCCGAACAGACGAAGCTGGTTCGAAGCCGGCGACATCCTGATCGGCTACCAGGGTCCGTCCGGGCCGATGCGCGAACTGATCGGTGCGGTGACCATCTTCAACGTGATGCGGATGCCGGGCCTTCAGGGAACCGACGAATTCGTCATGGGCGTCAGCCTCCCGAGCTTTGCGGCGCGCGCGCCGGAGGGCCGGCTGGACTTCCAACTGGCCGAGACGATCCGGCGTTCGCTCAAGCCGGATCCGGAATGGTCGAGGCGCCGGCAGGAGGGTCAGCGCGCCGTGGCGGAGATCAACGCCCGCGGCCAGGGACCGCGCACGCCAGAACGCCGACGCACAGGCGCGCCTCGGACAGACCTACAGCGAGATCGGCGACATCATCAACAACGGCTACAAGGAGCGGCAGGTGATGATCGATCGCGGCCAGGAGAGCTGGTCGCTGATGACGCGCGAGCAGGAGGTCTATCGCGATCCCATGGCGTCGGGCGGGCAGGTCGAACTGCCGAATACCTACAACCACGCGTGGCGGCTGCAGGACGGCACCTACATGATGACCGACAATCCCAACCTGAACCCGAACGTCGACATGGGTGTCAACGCGGAGCGGCTGCAGCGGGCGCGGTAGGCACCCGCCGCGGGGCCGGCTCCTACGGCCGCATGCCGATCGGCCGCGGTCCCGGCGTGCGCAGCGGCTCGGCGAGGTTGGCGAAGTCGCAGAGCAGGCGGCGCGTGTCGCGCGGGTCGATGATCTCCTCGATCCAGAAGGTTTCGGCCGTGCGGAAGGGCGAGCGCAGCAGGTTTAGGCGCTTTTCGATCTCCTTCAGCTTCGCCACCGGATCGGCGGCCGCCTCGATCTCGGCGCGATAGGCCGCCTCGATGCCGCCCTCCAGCGGCAGCGAGCCCCACCAGGCCGACAGCCAGGCGTAGCGCACGGCGTAGCGGCTCGACGGCTGGTGCGCGCTGCCGGCGACGCCGAAGGCGCTGCGCACGATGATCGAGCACCAGGGCACGGTCGACTGGTTGATCGCCGTCATGGTGCGCACGCCCTCGCGGATCGTGCCGGTGCGCTCGGCCTCCAGCCCAACCAGGAAGCCGGGACAGTCGGCGAGATAGACCACGGGCAGGTGGAAGGTCTCCGCCGTGTCGACGAAGCGGGCGATCTTGCGGCAGGCGTCGGCCGACCAGGCGCCGCCGTAGAAGAAGGGATCGCTCGCCATCAGTGCCACCGGCACGCCGTCGAGCCGGGCGAAGCCAGTGATGATCGAGCGGCCGTACATGCGGCCCACCTCGAAGAATGAGCCCTTGTCGACCACCGCATCGATGATCGCACGCATCTTGTAGACCTTGCGCCGCTCGCGCGGGACCGCGTCGAACAGCTTTTCGTCGGCGCGCTTCGGGTCGTCGTCGCGCGGGCCGCGCGGCGAGACGTCGTAGACCGAGGAGGGCAGGTAGGAGAGGAATGTGCGTGCCGCCTCGAACGCCTCCTCCTCGGTGTCGACGGCGTGGTCGACGGCACCGGCCTTGGTCTGGATCTCCCAGCCACCGAGTTCCTGCTTGGTGAGGTTGC
>Ga0114915_1000294_pt1 | contig 23146 bp, 34 predicted proteins | sample MalvirAntarct_55_FD_87288 | JGI IMG/M metagenome (GOLD analysis project Ga0114915, IMG submission 87288) | Marine viral communities from the Global Malaspina Expedition - Malaspina viral metaG Antarct_55 | ecosystem: Environmental > Aquatic > Marine > Oceanic | place: South Georgia Island...
ATAACTGCGAAATGTAATTCGAGTTGTTTGTAACCATTTACCATTTTCAGTTTGTATCTCTAATAAATCACCTTCAAATGGGTATTCGAGTTTAGCTTTATCAAACTCTTTTTGCATTACTTTTGAGGCTTGTCTATTCATTATACTGAAAATATTTTATTTAAACGAGCACTACCTACAAAACCATATGTTTGTAATTTTTCATGTAAATCAAAATCAAGATATGAATTCCATTCATCTACCATCTCTTTATTTAAATTAGAATCACTAATAGCCTCAATAACAGCACCTCTAATTTCAGATGGTAGATGTAAGTTTTCACGTTCATGTTCACTTGAATCTAACCATCTAGCATATTCTTCTTTACTCATTCCACTATTTAAAATTTTAGCTAATATATCAATTTCATCAATATAATAATCACCAGTGACTTCATCACCATCATCAAATGCTTGATTCATTAATACTCTTAATCGTGTAATTTCAAATTCTAATTCGTGCATAACTTATTTAATATTTAATTCCTGCATTACTTCCTTCATGTGACGACACTGTCTATCCTTTGCTCTCCATTGACCCATACAAGTACAAGTCACTTTAGATTCGCTAACGTGTTTTACTACATACCAGCTATCTGGATCTGATTTTGATTCAAATTTCCATTCTTTTGGATTTTCAAATTTAGTGCTAGCTTTTTTTCTACCACGAGTTTCACTTTCAGCTACTTTAATATCATCAAGAGTAGTTTCAGGTAATACTTCAATCCAATCTGGTGTTAGGTATGTTTTTCCATCTCTTGGAGATGTCATTAAACCATGATATGATGTTCTAGATTCATAATGAAATCTACTTGCACCAATAAATGGACCTAATCCTTTTGGTTTAATAGTAAGTTGAGAATCTTTAGTGTGCATAATACGGGTTCTAATGTTCCCGTATTTATTTAAATTTGTGAATTTCCATAATGCCATAACCTATTATTTTTTTAACGCCGTAAATATACGAAAGATATTTCGGGGAGCCAAATTTTTTAATACCAAATTGCAGAAGTAGAATCATCATCTTCAAATGGATATTTTGTAAAATAATAAAGTGCTAAAGAATATCTAGTAATATGTGGTGGGCATTTTATAGTATCAGGATTTCCATGTAATGATTTAATAGAAGTATTAAATATAACACTTGTATTCATTTTTGGATGAACTTCAACTATTTTTTCTTTAGTTTCATGGTCTAATAATTGTAAAGTTCCTCCCCAATCATCTGCCCAAATTGGATTTAGATAAATTAATAAATTAATTCTACGATATAAGGATTTTGTAGGGTGTTTACTATAATCAGTATGAATTGATAATTTACCACCTGAAAGTGTTTTATGAACTCCACCACCTGAATAAATATCATCTGCAATAAGATCTTTAATTCCAGTTAAATTTTCAAGTTCTGTAAGAAATGGTTGAGAATTAAAATATTGTAGATATTTCCATACAGTAGGCATATCATTTTCAATATCTTTTATACTATCATCACACCATGGTACAAAAAACTTATCAACTTGTCTTGTTGTAGCAATAATACTATTACTTTCCTGCCCCCATAAGTTAAATCCTCCCATTTCATTAACACACTTTTGAGCATCTGTTGTAGGTATTAAATCATCAATAACTACATGGGGAAATGGTTTGGCTGATTGATAAGAAGTTTTTAAATGGGATAAGTTAATCATTTCTTCAAATATTTAATATAATCTGTTAAGCCGATTTCTAAATTATATTTTGGTGACCAACCTTTCATCCATTTATTTTTATCACTACAAGTATAAAATTGATAACCTTTAGGGATCATGTCTTCTGAGTGGTAAGTAAAAGGTATTTCCATAATTTTCATTTTATCTTCAAAACCTCTAGCTTCACCACTACCTACTTCATAAATATCATTCCATAGTAATAATTTGTTATAATTTTCTAAAGCATAAATGTTAGCTGCTACTATGTCTTTTACATAAACAAAATCACGTAATGGACCTTTAGGAAATAATTTAATTTCTTCTTCATTTTGATTACGTTTATACATTTGATAAGCAACGGAAGCCATTTTGCCTTTATCTTCTTCACCAGGACCATAAACATTAAAATAACGTAATGCTACACCACCATTAGATATAACATAACCTTCACCAGCATATTTGCTCCATCCGTATAAATTAGACGGATATTCGCCATTAATTCCGTAATTCGCCGCTGATGATGAATATATTAATTTAATTGCATATTCCGCGCATAAATCCGTAAGATATTGGGTAACTTCATAGTTAAGCAACATCATATAATTTACATCTTGCTCTAAAGTATTAGAACATGCACCAACATGGAATACACCATATAGTCCTTTGTCAAATAAAGATTTAAGCATTGATTTCCAATCACCTTCTAAATCAGTTTCTTCAAAAGTAATAACCTCATATTTAGATTCTAATTCTTTAACTAAATTTTTACCTATAAATCCTTTAGCTCCTGTGATTAGTACTTTATCTTTCATTATTTTAATTGCTTAACGGTGCTTTAATACTGGGGTGAAATTTATAATTGTTTAATTCATAATCAAATTCACCATTTAAAATATCTACATTTGATAATTTAATAGTAGGTAAATCAAATTCATCTCTACTAATTTGTTCTTTTGCTTGTTCAAGATGGTCTGAATATAAATGGGTATCACCTAAATTCCCAATTAAATCTCCTGGTTTGTAACCAGTTTCTTCACATAATAACATTAATAATAATCCGTAACTAGCAATATTAAATGGTAAACCTAAAAATGTATCTACTGAACGTTGATTCCACATTAAAGATAGTTCACCATCAGCTACATAACACTGAAATCCGTAATGACAAGGTGGTAATGTCATTTGGTCTAATTCATCTATATTCCAAGCTGATACCATTAATCGTCTGCTGTTTGGATTAGTTTTAAGTTCAGTAATAAGATTAGCTATTTGATCATTACCATTCCAATTTCTCCATTGCTTGCCATAAATAGGACCTAATTCACCATCTGTTCTACCAGATTTTTTATAATCACCATCCCATATCTTACAATTATTATCATGAAGATACTTTATATTAGTATCTCCCCTTAAGAACCACTTTAACTCAGTCACTATTGTTTTGACTGCCATTTTTTTAGTAGTAAGTAAAGGAAAACCATCTGACATTCTATGTCTAATTTGCATTCCAAATTTAGATAAGGTACCTGTACCTGTTCTATCACCTTTTTCTTTTCCGTTATATAGGAGTTCAGCTAAAGTGCCTCTGTATTGTTCGTCTAATTTATTCATAAGTTTTTTGTTGGTGTTGATACTCCTCTTTTAGATACTACTTCAGATGCCATTGAATTAGCAAATTTAATTGAAAGTTGAATATTTTTGGTTTGATAGTATTTAGCTATAAAAGAAGCTGTAAAGGTATCACCAGCACCTGATACATCAATAGTATCTTTCGGTGATGGTGATGGGAAAGTAATATCTTGATATGATGCGCCTTGTTTACCCAAGGTAGTAATAATATTATCCCCTTTTAATTCAGGATTATTATTACGTTCTTGTTCATTTAATTTAACAAAACTAAAACTTTCAACTATATCATTAGTTAATTTACGTTTACTATCTAAAATAGATAATGTTGATTTACGTCCAATTTCCTTTAAATCTAAATTATCTAAAAAACCTTTATTATAATCGCTTACAATTACAATATCAGCATTACCAATTAGCACATCGACATTTAAAGACCAATTAAATGGAGTAATTTTATCTTCACCTTCATCAACTCGTAAAAACATATGATTAGATTTTTGTTCTATATAACGAGTTTTAGTAATAATTTCATCATTCCCAATCAATGTAGTAACCCAACCTGGAAGTAATGCATGGATATTATTTAAAGTATTACCAGCCATTCCTGGATTTTCTGAGGTTTTAAGTGGTTGTAAGATTGGGACAGGTGCTTCAGGTGATAAACGTTTTATATCACAATAAATAAACTTATCAACACAAATTTCGCCTATTATTAGAATGTTTAGCATATGATTCTGTTTCAATTTGTAAATCTAAAGTAGCTAATATACATAATTTATGTAAATCAATAGTATCCATTAATAACATATCTTCTGAATCTAGCATAAGGATTACATCCATTGGTTTAATTACCATTCTTTCCGTAGGAAGCAAAATTAGGTTCTTGTTTTTTTTTCTTTTTAACACGGAAGTTAGGGTATTGGGTTTTAGCCCATTCATGCCATTCAGTGAAGGCTTCATAACGTGATTTTGCTGATGTTTTACTCATAACAGTTACAGTTTTTTTTACATTTTTGTTTATTACATGAATATACGGAAGAAATTAGAGTATAGCAAGCCCAAATTAAAGTTACTATACAAAAAGTTATTTCTAAATAAAATGACATTGTGTTTTATTATAAATACTAAGAATTCAATTGTTTAGCAACTTTTAACCAATACTTCTCAGTTCTTTTAATTTTATAACCTCTAGGACCACCATTCCAATTACGAGCTATAACTTCATCACTATCATTTTTATGATGATATTCTCTCCAGATAAAAAACATATGAATTGATTTATCACGATCAAATCTATCCTTTAAAGCAAAATGTTGTTGTGAACCTATTATTTTACAAATGCGATTTACTTCTCTAACCATAATTGGTCTAATTTGTAATGCACCTACGGCTTCATTTCCTACAAGATGCCTATCACCGATAGCAGAATCATTACCACTAGACTCAATAAAAATAAGTGCATTGACCAATTCTCCAACTTCAATAACAGGTTGAATGTCTTTTGGCTTAAGTTTAATAATAGTTTCTTCATAACAAATTTCTAAGATGGGTGGAGTGGTAACACTCATAAATAAGGGCATAAACCCTAATAATATAACCTTTTTCATTTTTTATTTTTTGATTCAACTTCTTTAATTGCGGATGCTATTAAAGCACATCCTTCATATTCTTCATGATATTCATGAATTTCTAAATTTTGTTTTAAAGTTTGAAGCATATCTTTTTTATCTAGAGTAATATCAAATATATCACCTAAATCTTCTAAATGTACTTCTAATACAGGAATAAAGCGTTTTTTACTATGAAGATGTTTGATTGCTATTGAAACAATGGCTTTAGATATTTTAATATCCTTATTTTGAAGCATTAATTCAAATTCTTCTTGGTTTTTGACTTTAATCCTTTTCACCATTAGAGTAAATATTATTATTAGACCATGAATATACGAAAAATTTATTGGGACTCCAAATTTAGAACAAATCTAGAAATTTTCCGTCACTTTCCTTTTCACGAAGTTTATCTAATCTATCTTGATCTGCTAGCATTTTATCAGCTAATTTTTCTAAATGTTTAGATTTTTGACGATCATAGTCATCAACAATTTTGTTGTGTTTTTTCTTTTTAAGTAATGGAATTCTTTTTTTCATCTTTATCTTCTAGATACTAAACTATAAGGATCATCATCAGTATTCTTAGTTTCACCTAATCCTAACCGTTCCATTTGTTGTTTTTGGTAATCATCCATTTCCCATTCAACTTCACTTTGATAAGTAGGAACATGGTCTTCAATGCCCTTAATTTGTTTGTCACTAAATATGTCTCCAACTTGTAAAAAATAATGATTATAACAAAGTAATTCTATATTTTCCTTACGATAATTTTTTTTATTATTATCTTTGAAATTAAGTAATAAAGGTATCTTATAATCATTTACTCGTCTTTCATGGAAACCACATACAGAACATTCTTCAAGTAAATGACCTTCAGTTATTAATCTGTATTTAAGTTTTTCTGGGCTGAATGATGAAGCATCTATTCTACCTTCAATAATATCAATTAAAGCTGGTTCTGGACCATCTGCTCTAAGAAATTTAGGTATACCTTTACCTGCTTGATTTTTATGTTGTTCAAATAAATTAGGATAACCCTCTTCAGTAGCATCATAATTTTTAGCCCATTTTTTATAATGTATATAAGATACATTCATCCATCTCGCAGCTGCCTTATTAGATAAGGTTTGCGACATAGCAGCTAATATTTTTTCTTTACTTAATGGTTTTGCACTCGGCATCTAGTCATCTATAATTATAGTCTCGTTAAATGTATGATCCCCTTTTCCAAATTGCACGTTTATTGCTTTTTTTGGTTTTGCTTCACTACAATTAATACAGACACTATAACCATACAATGTAACTCTCAGCTCAGGCATATCCTCCTCACATGAAGTGCAAGGTATCATTTTTATATCTTGAGGTAATTTTAACATTTATTAATTTTTGAGGATACATATTACCAAGTTTTAAGAAACTTATATAGTTGTTTAGGGGTTTTTAGGTAATGAATTTTACCCTTTTCAGTTTTTATACCTAAAAGAGTATCATCAGCATCAAAACGGTCAAGGATCCACCACCAAATAATATCAGCCTTATCATAACCGAATAACATAACAATTAAATTTTCAACTGAATGATAATATCCTTGAGTAAAACCCATTAAATCAACTCCATAATCTTCATGTAATTTATTATCAGAAATATAAGTATGTTCTAAAGTACTAATAGTATCTATAAATAAAGCTTCAGCACGTTCTTCTTCAGATTTAGGAGATTCTTTAACTGTTACATCATCACCTACAAATTTTCGTAGCTGTTCTAGAATATTTTCATCTCCAATCATTTAGATACAGTAAAAATGCTTAAAAACTGTTTTAATTCCATTCGTTTCATTTTAGCAAATAATTTTGCTGCTTTTAAACGGTTAGGAACATCTACCCAGTTTATTGGTTCTTTATCTAAATCATTGCGAGAATAAAAATAATATTTAGCCATTAGGTAAAAATTTAGTTAATAATTTAGAATTATTTATAGCATTATGTGCAGCATGTTCTCCCCATTTACTAGCAAAAAATTCATGTGCTAATTGTTCTTTAAGAGTAGATTCAGCATCTTGTTCAGGTGTTTTACGAGTAGCAGCACCTGCAAAGTGATAAAAATTAACATATACTCTCTTCATTAAAAAGTTATGATATTCACACTTTAAAAAGAAATCCCAATCAACTACGTGTGGAGAAGGATACATAACATCCCATCCACCAACTGCTAAATAATCATATTTACTTATCATAAAGGGTAATGTTGAACCATTTAATTCAGCTTGTTTATATTGTGTGTCTTCAAATTCCCAATATTTTTCTAAATCAAATTTTTCAGGTAATTTTCCTAAATCTTTAATTATAAATTGTGGAAACATTGAAGGTGATGGTTCAATTTGATTTGGTGATACTACAACTCCTGGTTGCTGGAATGGTGTTAATTTTGTGTCCCAATTACGCGGGAATACGTTGTCATCGTTAACTACCAAAACATAGTCATGGGTTGCATTGTAAACACCCCAATTCGTTGCTATAGCCAAACCTTGATTGCTACCTAAATCTAATACTACAACATCAGGATACTTATCTAGTATAGGTTGGTTTAATTCTAAAAACCCATCTATAACTACAATAATTTCATTATCATTAACTTGTCCCTCAAATGCTGATTTTAGACATAAATCTAAGTATTCAGGTTCCTTATAAGTAGGGATGATTACACTAATTTTCATAATTTGCTCCAATCAATTATCGGACTTAAATATTCAGTTTCTACATGAGTTGAACAACCAGGGATACTAGAAACTAAATTACTACCTTCTTTCCATAAACGAGTAAATTTATTATGATCATCTGTAAAACCACGATCTAAATCACAATATTCTTTATGAATGTCTAAATGTTTTTTAAATGTGCTAAATCTACAAGCATAAGTATTTGTAGTTGAAGGTGTAGTTCTCCAATGGGTACTTTCAGTTATTAAAATTGCACTTGAAAGAGTTTCATACATAGGTAAAAAATACTTATCAGAATGATCATATAATGTAAGATAATCAAGATCTATTTGATCAAAACCTTCCAACATTATTTTTACCCAATTATTAGTATGCATGTAATCATCTTCTAGAAAATATACAATATCATCTTCTGGGAGGTTTTGTTCTGCTACATAATTGACTACGTTAAGAAAACTTTGAGCATCATCTCCCCCTTTTTGTTTAACTAAATCATGAAATTGATTATTATATCTATTGATAAAGTGATCCTCATTAGGTTCACCATCAAACATAATATTAAGTTCTATTTTGTTTTTATACTTACTTGTAGTTTTAAGTAAATTTTGAAAACATCCTTCACGTGAAAACCATTCTGGTCTACTTTTTCCTACTGAGTTAGAGGAAACGTTACAATGTCTTTGGTAAATGTGTATCATGATAAAAATTTAATATATTCTTGTCCAAAATTGTCAATAACAAATTGTTCATCCTCTCCTGTAGTAGAATGCATATCAGTTCTTCGTTTAAACTCATCTGCATCCCTTTCTCTTTCATAAAACCATTTATTATACTCTGCATGGTCTGGATTATTGAAATTGTATTCAGATATATCTACTACAAATCCTGGTGTTACTTTAATTGAACGATAACCTGAAGATATATAGTGTGTATTTAACTTATCTCCAACAAAAGTATGAGGCCAATTAGAAAATGCTTCATGCCATAAATCAAATTTATCTAATCTAAAAGCAGCAAAATAAATTGTATCATAAATTTCTAAATCGTTAAATGATTCTCTAGAGTCAAAATATGGATCAAATGTTTTTTCCATTGAGAAAAACCCAGGTTTTCTTTCACGTTGTAAACCTAATGATGCAATTTTAGGGTCTGTAGCAAATATTTCTAAACACTGCTCAAACCAATCAGGTTTGAATGGAGAAAACCAACCATCATTATCTAATAGTAAAATATGAGTAAAATCTTCGGGTTGGAAGTATTGTGTAAGTAACATCCAAGCTCCTCCTACTCTTAAATTTTCTTCTGCAAATATAAGACCTAAATCATATGTTTCTTGGTTTTCTTCTAACCATTCTCTAGTTCCATCAGTAGAACCATTATCACAAACTATAACAGTACTGCCCTCAGGTCTTACTTTATTAAGTAACTCAATAGTACCTTGTGTATAAGACTTTCTTTGATAAGCAACTACAAAAATTAATAATTTATTTTCCATATACTACTCCAGCTTTATTGTAAATATCTTCAATCAATGTAATGACATTATATGTTTGATCCAAATTAAAATCTTGTAAATTTTTATAAACATCAGGATGATTAGGACATGAACCTTGATATGAACCATATGAATTAGGTTGATTAATCTGATCATGTTTTTTATTAATCCTATCATATTCTAATTTAAATCCATGGCTTAAAAAGTTTGCAGATTCAATTATATTAAGTGCTTTACCTCCTATTTTCATGTAACCATTTGACCCTAATAATGAAATAGAACTTTCAATATTATGTGGTTCTGTAGCTATTGTAGATTCAATAGTACCTCCAAAATCACCATAATCAACTAATGAATATACTGTATCTTCAATTACTCCATCTTTATGTTTGGTAGTATATAATTTTGTAGCAACTACTTCTTTAGGTGCTCCAAGTAAATATTGTAATATATCTAAATAATGTATTCCCGTTTCATATAAAATACCTCCACCTACTTCTGGTTCACCTCTCCATCCTGAAAAATATTCAAGTGGGCGTTGCCATCTTTGAGTAAAACTAAAGCCTCTAATTTCACCTAATAATTTATTTTCAAGTACTTCTTTTAATAGATGTACTGTTGGATTTAATCTAACTTGTAATACACAGTAAGCAGTTTGCTTACTTTTTTCAGCATGTTTTTGAATTGCTTTTACATCTTTAATATTAAATGCTACAGGTTTTTCAATTAACACGTCACATTTATTAGATAAAGCAAATTCTGCCTGTTCTTTATGTAAAACATTTGGAGTTGCAACAACAATGAAATTAACATCCTCGTTTTTAATCATTTTTTGATAATCAGTATAATGTGATACATTATACCTTTTACCTAAACTTTTAGCTAATGTAGGTTGTATATCACAAACTGAGATTAGTTCAAATTCTTTATTAGCTTCTATTGCTTCTATATGTCTTGGAAATATACCTCCACAACCAATAATTCCTACTTTATACTTCATCTATTTGTGAGTTTTCTAATTCAACTAATTCTTTTTGAAGATCAGATTTTATTTCCAAAAGTTTTTCATATTCTTCTTCAATATTTGCCTTATTTGGATTTGATGGGTGATAATTCCAAACTTCTTCTATTACTGTATTAACAGCTAAAATATCTTCCATTAAGTCATTTTTTGGGCTCATACTTTCTTACTTTTAAAATAATTTTCATTAATAAATTTAGCTTTGGCTTCTGCTATAGGACAATTTCCAGTTATTCCTAATTTTTTAATTGCTGGTTGTTCATAAACTACATAAGGGTAATGACCATCTTTAGGACCTCTAAGTCCTAATTCTGATTTAATTCCTGTCATATGAAGTTTCATTTGGCTATAAGCCATTAAACAAAGAGGTTCTGCTAATCTAAAATTAAAACCTAAATACTCATGATGGTATTTACTAGTTTGGCCTTGATTACAAATTGCTCTAATTTTAGGAGCGTCTAATTTTGAATTTTTTGGAATACAAATCATTCCTCCTTCAAAAGTGTTAATATTTTTTGTTTTCTGGAATGAAAAAGTACCTAAATCTGAGAGCATTCCTGCTAATTTACCATTTTGTTCTGCTCCAAATGATTGTGATGTATCTTCAATTACTACTAAATTATGTTTTTTAGCAATTTTATTAATTTTATCCATTTCACATACTTGACCAAATAAATGGACAGGCATAATAGCTTTTGTTTTAGGTGTAATAGCTGCTTCAATCAAATCAGCATTAATTAAATGATCCTCTTCATTAATATCTACAAATACAGGTTTAGCACCTGATACTATAATAGAAGTTACAGTAGAAATAAAGGTAAATGGAGTTGTTATTACTTCATCATCTGATTTTAAATCCATAGACCATAAAGCAGCTATTATAGCACTACTCCCATTATTAACTGCAATACAGTCTTCTAGGTCAAAACGTTCTTTAACATAATCTTCAAAAATATTTCTAATTATTACAGGCATTATTTTAATTTTTTTAGGTACCAACTAATAGTTTCGTCTAAACCATTTTTAAAGTCAGTAAGTTGATAATTAATAAGTGATTTAATTTTTTCATTACTAGCTATATGACATTCTACATCAGCTTTTCTAGATGGTTTGTAAATTATATTATGTTTAGATGTAGGATCAAGAATTGAAGAAATATTATCTATAACTTCTTTAATAGTAATTTGACCATCGGTAGATATATTTACTGATTCTTTAGGAGATAATTTATCATAAACTTTTATTATAGCATCTATAGTATCATGTACATAAATAAAATCTCTACTTTGTAACCCATGTCCCCAAATTTCTGGAGGTTTATTATTAAGTAGATTAAATACAGTAACAGGAATTACAGCAGCCAAAGGTGGTTTTGCATTTTGTCTAGGACCATAATTATTAAATGGTCTAACTATAAAAGCATCTAAATCAAAACTATCAACCCAAGATTCTAATGCTTTGTCAGCACCTACTTTTCCTGCAGCATATGTAGTTTTTGGATTTAAGGGATGATCTTCATCCATAGGTTCATAAACAGCACTACCAAATACCTCTGATGTAGAAAAGTGGACTAATGTTTTGAATTTATTCTTACGTTGTAGTTCTAAAAGGTTAACTATAATATTTGTATTACAATGAAACCCATTAGAAGGATTCATAAATGTGTAATTAATTGGTTTAGTAGCACAATTAAAAACTATATCAATATTATGCTTATCAAATATATATTCTAAAGAAGTATAAATTTCACAATCATCTTTATAAAGAATAGCTCCCTGTTTAAAAGCATCTTCTAAATTGTCTTCATCTCCAAGAAACATATTATCAATAACAATTACTTGCTTTGCTTTCTCTTTAAGTAATCTATCAACTAAATGGCTACCTATAAATCCAGCTCCACCTGTAACTAAGATTGTACTGTTTTTTATTTTAGGTCTATTTTTCATTTTCTTTTATTTATATATTTAACACCTGATCTGATGTTTCTATTAACAAATGTTAAAGCTCCAATTATTACTTTATTACCTATAGTACAACCCATTTGTATTACACTATTAGGACCTATATAAACTCCATTACCAATTTTTGTTGGTTTTGTTTGAATTGGTTTTTTACCTAATGAAGTAGCAAATTTTACTGTATGATGAGTATAAATTTGGGCACCAGCTGAAACATGAACATAATCTCCTATTTCTAAACCACCACTTCCATCTAATACAACATTAGGACCTATCCAACAATGTTTTCCTACTTTTACGTCACCTAAAATTAATACATTATCATATACAGAAGTACCTTCACCAAATCCTTCTTTTTTAGCTCGTTCCCATCTATCATTTATATAATCTCCTAAAGATAAACTTCTATTATGGTTTATTTTTTTATCATAATAAAGTTTATTATAAAATTTTTTAAGAATAAGTTTCAGCAAAGACATATTTAGAAATAGTTTTGATTATTTTTCTAGTATTAACTCCTCTATAGCAAGGTAAAGTTATGGTATTTTCTTCTAAAAATTTAGAATTAGGTTGTACATCATTATATTTTGATTTATAATAAGATGTATTACTTAAACAATAAGTACCTAAAGTAGATTCTATATCTTTAGTTTTTAAATGGTGGATTAATTTATCACGATCTATTCCTGATGGGACTGTAAATATAACAGATTGTACGTTATGGAATGAATTATTGTTTTTCCATTGTGGGGTAAAACCAAGTTCAGATAAAGCCTTTATGTATTTAGATTTAATGGTGTTTCTAATTTTAATATTTTTATCTAATTTTTTTAAACCTTCAATACCCATTATAGCTTGCATTTCAGTCATTCTATAATTAAATCCCGAAGTGATAAATTGAAATTTACCTTCTTTGAAAATAGCTCCATGATTAAGTTTAGTTTCAATTTCATCAGCATATGAAGGATCATTAGTAGTAACAGCTCCACCTTCACCTGTTGTAAGTAATTTACGTGGATGAAAACTAAAACAAGTTAAATCTGCTATGTTTCCATTTTTTACTCCATATTCACTACTACCTAAAGCACAAGCAGCATCTTCAATAAGAGGAAGGTTATGTTTTTTACAGATAGCACTAATTTCGTGGATTCTTGAGGGATTCCCTAAAGCATCTACAAATATAACAGCTTTTGTTTTAGAAGTAATTTTTTTCTCTAAATCTTCAGGTAGCATATTGTAGGTTTTTAAATCTACGTCAGCAAAAATTGGAATTGCTCCAATATTTTCAACTACATTAGCTGTAGCAGGAAAAGAAAAGTCTGAAACTATAACTTCATCATCTGGTTTTATTTTTAATACTTCTAAACATAAAGCTAATGATGTCGTAGCTGAAGTTGTAAGAGAAACATTACCACATTTTAGATACTCTCTTAAATCATTTTTAAATTGATCTACATATTTTCCCTTAGTGAACATTCCAGTTCTAAATACTTCTCTAAATTGTCGTCTAACATCCCTGTAGCGAATATAAGGTTTTATAAGTCTTAACATATTGTATCTATAAATTGACTTGTTATAGCTTTTGGAGAATAAAATTCTTCCATCCACTGTCCTATGCCCATCATATATTCTAAAAGCAATTCTGGGGTCATAGTTTTTATATGTGTTACTAGGTCATGATACAACTCTTCTTGTGTAGCTCCAAGGGAAACTAAAGGTGCTTCATTTCTTCCAGTTAAATATAAAATTGAATCATTTATGTTATTTATTGTACTAAAAGTAAGATTACCAGTAATTACACTTTCTAAAGTAGATACTCCATACCCTCCTATATTAGAATTAAATTGATCTATATAAAATATGGATTTGGTTTTTTCTTCAATAACTTGAGGATGTGTTAAATTTTGAAGAACTTTATATTCAAATTCATTAGGGTTTAAATTTAAAGCTGATATTGTTTCAGTAATTTGTTGAGTACCTTTAGTATTAACATTTGAAGGTATATGTAATATAGTCCAAGGTCTTTTATTTAATTTAACTTCAAACTCGGAAATAAATTTATCATAATTAAAATTAAAGTTTTGATAAATATGAATAGGAGCATCATTTTCTTCTTTATTTGATAATCTAAATAAATCTATCCCATATAAAGATTTATGCAGTTTATGTTTTTGAGGATGTGAATTATAGTAACTTGCATTATTTCTATAATGAGAACCAGCATGCCAAACTAGTATCTTAGAGTCTAACTCAATAATATCTAAACCAGTTAATGTTTTAAATTGATCTAACATCCAATAAGTAGTTCCTAAATGACCATTTTCCTCTCCAAAAATTATGTAATCACTATTTTTAATATAATCAACAGCTTTTTTTATTTGAGTGAGGTTACAACTTAATAAATCATAGTCATGCTGTAGATCATAATCAAATATATGTTTTTTTAGACATATAGATTTACATTCTATATCTGGTGATTCATTTAATAAGTGGGCATATTCAGTAAGAACATTAGCATAATCTATATCGGCTAAAAAACTTATTTTCATTTGTTATCTTTTTTTATTTGAGCTGGGTTGCCGTAAGCGATTTTATTTGAAGGTATTGATTTAGTAACTACAGAACCGGCTCCTATTAAAACATTTTTACCTATAGTAATACCACAAAGTATAGTTGAATTAGCTCCAATTGCACAACCTTCTTCAAATAAAGTAGTTCTAAAGTTTTCTCTAGTCCATTCTCCTTTAGCTTTAGGATAAATGTCATTAGTTGTTATAGTGTTAGGTCCTAAAAATACATTATCTTTTAAAGTTACGCCTTCATATAATAAACTATGATTTTGGATTTTACAATTATCACCTATAATTACTCCTATTCCTACATGAACTCCTTCTCCAATAACACAATTATTACCTATTTTAGCTCCTTTACTTATATGTGAAAAAGCCCAAACTTTAGTATTATTACCTATAGTAACTTCTTTATCTACAATAGCAGTTTTATGTATAAAATTACTCATTACTCACTTACAGCTTTACCTTTTAACTTTTGCCAATCTTGTTCAGGACGAACTTCAAGATTAGTTTTCCAACCTGCTTCTAAAGTATTCATTGGGGTACCCAATTCTCTACCAAGAGTAATTAAAGCGTTTACATCTTTCGGGAAACAAACACCACCATATCCTAATTTACCATCAGGTCCTGGAACATGGAGATGACTATCGCCTACTCTACCATCGCATACAAATCCATATAAAGCATCCTCCCAATTAGTACCTAAAGCATCACTTATACGTTTAAATTCATTTAGAATTGATACTTTAGTAGCAAAAAATGTATTATTCATATACTTAACTAATTCCGCTGTCGTTGCATCTGTATGGATATAATGACGATTCATAAAACGTTCTGCAAATAATTTTTCAACTTTATCGGTTATCTGTGGATCACCACCTAAAATAATACGTGCTTGGGTCATTGTATCTAATTTAGCCGTTCTTTGAGTTAAAAATTCAGGGCAAAATACAATATTAAGGTGGGGGTATTTTTCTTGCAAATCTACTGTAGTACCAGGTAAGACTGTGGATTTAATTATATAAATAGACCCTTTTTTAGCATGATTAAATACACTTTCAATATAAAAACTATCTTGTGATCCATCTTTTTTCATTGGTGTAGGTACACAAACAAAAATAAAGTCACAAGCATGTACTTCTTCTAAGCTATGCATGCTTTTTAAGGGATCAACATCAAATATTTTAACTTCAGCTGTAGGGCCAAAAGCGAATGCTTGTGATTCGCCTACAAACCCATTACCAATAACTCCTACTGTTTTCAAACGTTTTCTTCTTTTTTCAATTATATCTCTCATAACTTTTTTAAACTGTTAATGTAATTTAATAATCTATCTTTGGGTTGCCAATTTAATTTTTCAACAGCATCACTATTTTCTCTAAGTGTTTTTCTATAATTACCTGATTGGTCTGGAATATGAGTGCAAGTTGTAGTAAATTTATCTTTAAACATTTGATATACTTCATTAAGAGAATAATTACAGCCTGTACCTAATTCCCAAGCATCTTCATGTTTGATTGATTTCATTCCTACTCTCCATAAACCATCTACAATATCATCTACATGAGTAAAATCTCTTCGTTGTTCTCCATCACCTACAATTGTAATAGGTTGATTATCTCTTATTTGCCTTCTCCAAATACCAATTACTGCAGCCCAATCACCATCGATTACTTCTTTAGGACCATAGACATTATAAAATCTTACTATTTCAGTATCAGTTCCATAAGTTTTTTTATACATTTTACAAACTTCTTCTCCAAGATATTTGTAAGCTGAATATGGGGATTGGTAAGGATCATGATGTTTTGATGAGGAACCTGCATATACTAACTTTGAATTAGTAAGTCTTGCAAATTCACATATTTCTTGTGTGCCTACTGTATTAGCTAAAAATGTAGCTGTTGGATTATTGAATGAAGGTTGTATTCTAGATAACCCAGCAAGATGATATATTAAATCATAATTTTGGTGTAAATTTGATTGAGATCTTTTTTCTTCAACTTTACCTATAATGTATCTACATCCTCTTTGATGGTTTTTTTTACTCCCAGTAGAATAATCATCTAAAGAATGAACTTTATGGCCTTCATCTAATAATCTTCTTATTAAATTAGTACCAATAAAACCAGCTCCTCCTGTAACTAATATTCTCATAATATGCTAATTTTACCTCTTAATATATCCCAAAACATCATCCAATCTGAAAGTTTTGCTTTAACAGGATCTTTAAAGGCTGCTGGTTCATTTTTTTCAAATAAATAATGACCAGTCCAAGCAAATGGATAAATTATAAAAGGTATTACTGGAATAAGATACCATAACCAATTAGAAAATATTAAGAATGTACTAATTAAAGTAATCCACTGTCCAATAAAATGTAATCTAATACAATTTTTGTTTTGATGTAATGTAAGGTACATCTTGTAATAATCTTTTAACTTCATTATAATGTTTCGTAATATGAATTTTGTTTTTCTTGTCGCTCTATATCTTTAGGATGTAGTAAGCACCATTCTTTATTTGGTGGTAAATCCGCGTGAGTTTCATACCCAGTTAGTACTTCATGTACCTTGTTGGTCCATTTTATTTCTGCGTTATTTCTGTATATTCTCCATTGATAATCCGGAAAATTTACCCAACCCTTATCATTAACCATCCAACCCCATTTATTAATATGTTCTTGAGTTAAATCTGTAACTGTGTTGATTCTAGGTACTCTAAGTACATCTACATCATTAGCTTCTAAAAGTTGAGGTAAAGCTGATAGAATATATTCATTCACCATTTCATCAGCATCAATTTGGTAGATATAATCACCATTACATAAACTTGTAAGGTGATTTTTCATATTAGCAAAATGTCCATCAAATTTATAAGGATGCCAAATAAAATCAGCATATGTACCTACTGATTGGGCTCTTAAATAATCTTCTACTGCTTTAGACCCATTTTTAAAATCATATAATATTACAATTTCATCTTCTTCTCTTTTATTATCAATTAAGAAGGTAAGTAATTTTTGAATTTCGTCTAATTCATTACAAACTGTAATTGCTAAAGAGATTTTCATGATTCCTTAAATACTCCAATATAATCTAATGCTTCCATAAAATCACCTTCCTCAAAATGTTTGATAGTTTCCATATCCATCTTCCATTCAAAATCTTTACCTTTAGCTTTAAATTTTTTAGCTTCTTCCTCACCCATTAAAGTAGCTTTTACAGCTGCCCACTTCCAAGTTTTTCCATTTGGACCATCTGCAAATACCATTCCTTTATCTTTAATATTGATAGTATTAGGCATCCAAACTAATCCTGTATCTTCATCTTCACCTAAAAGTTCTTTATATAATTCAGGTAACGTTTCCATTTGCTCTTCAAGAAACTTAGAATCTTTTTTCATTATTGAGTTGGTAATAAAACCACAACCATAACACATATGATTTTTAATTTCATTATTTACTTCTTGAATGTAGCAAGCGTCGCTACCACATCTATCACAAGTTGTTAATTTATCATGCATAGTTATTTCTTTTTAGGTAATTTTAATTTTGGTAAGTTCATCTTAGGCATATTTAAAGGAACTTCTTTAGGTAATTTATCAAGGTATTTACTTAATAATTGATCAAACTTTGTATGCATTTTATCCCAACTAAATTCAGTCTTACTTAAATGAGCTTGTCTTTTACCTAAAGCTTGATATTTTTTATAATCTTCAAATGTACTTTTAAATGCATTCCCAATTTCAGGATGAGATGGAGAAAACCATTTAGTATCTTCAAGAATCATATTAGGCACAGCTGCACTTTTATGGACATTAGTTAATGAACCTTTTAACATAACATTAAATTCGGGATTTAAGAAATCCATATGACCACTATACCCACTTACAATAATTGGTTTTTTACTTAAACTAAATTCAAGTAAAGGACGTCCAAAACCTTCTCCTTTAGTTAAACTAACCATAGTTTTAACTTTAGGATGATTATAAAGCAAGTTCATTTCAACGTCTGAAAGCTCACCATGTAGTAAATAGATATTAGGGAGATTTTTAGATGCTACTGATCTTTTTAATTTATTTATCTTTTTTAAGATTTGATTTCTATCTATATAAGAAGCTCCAGCACTAGAAGTTTTTAAGATTAATGCAGGTTTTTTCTTTTTATTTTTAAAAGTTTCATAAAATGCTTTAACTAATAGCCCTATATTTTTTCTATCTTCACCCATATCACCTTGCATCCAATGCCCAACTGAAAGGTAGGCATATGATTCAGGAATTTGGTTTAGATCATTAATTAAAGAAACATCTTGAGAAATTTCTTCACTTGTTAGAGGGTTATAGATATCTAAATTAGCACCTTCAAATAATACTTCAAGTGGTTTTGTTATTTTAATTACACCTACTTTTTGTTTTGTCGTTTCATGCATTTTATCGAATTGTGAATCTAAGAACACCTTTTTTGAATGTTCTGAGGATACAAAATTAAGATCCATTCTTTCCATTCCTTCAATCCAACTTGAATCTACTCCTGTTGTTTCCATACCAGCAGTAAAACCTATATTAAATTTACCAACTGATTGGAATTCATTTGGTACTGTAATTTGAGACCAGATATCAGGTTTGGGCATTTTTCCTTGTTGCCACTCTAGAGGTGCAATATAATCTAATAAGAATTCCCATTGTGAATGATCTCCACAAAACCCAAAAGGAGTAGTACCCCATCTTTGAGAAAGTAACTTAACATCATACTTATCGCTTTTAATAATAGATTTGATCAAATCACGACTACGAGCTCCATAACCAGAATATGTGTCAAAAGGGGAGGATATAATGAATATCGGTTTTTTCATTTTTAAAATTTATTCTTTAATTTAATATAACAATTTATGGGGTACTCTGTCTTCTTTTATTTTATTGGCATCAATAAATTCATAATTTTGACGAGGTTTCCAATTTTCAAATAACCTATCAACACTATCCATTACCCTTTTAGCCATTTGAGGTGAAGTAAACCCAGCTTCTTCACTATGTGCCCAATTATAACCTTCTTTGCCTAACTCTTCTCTTTCTTGGCTAGTCATATTATATAATGTAGTAATATGAGTTGTAGCATCTTTAGGATCACATCTATCATCCCAAATATATGGGGTTTGAGGCGAACCTACTAATGAAAGGTTACTTGGGAATACTGGGAATGCCCATTTTCCATGTTTTTGATATGCTCCTGTATGATTTGATGGGATTTCAGAATCAAAATTAATCCAATTACCATCTTTATCTTCAAATCTCATTTGGTCTTGCATACCACCTGTAACATTAGCAATGAATGGAGTTCCAGTTAATAAGGCTTCAGTAAGTGATAATCCCCAACCTTCAGCAGATGATAATAAAATTTGAGCATCAGCTAAATTATAAAAATAATTCATCTGTACTGTTGATAACTTTTGAGTAGAAAATATTATAGTATTATTATCTTCCCCAAAAATATAATCATGAACTGCTGTTAAATCTGTTCCATGGTCACTAGTAAGTTCAGTATGAAGTATAAATAAACACTTATCTGCTTTTTCTTTGGGTAAAGAATCAATAAAGTATTTCCAAGCTAATAAAGCATCTGGGATTGATTTACGACGAATGTTTCTTGAGTTAAAAAATAAAATAAAGTCTTTTTCTCTACCTTTAGTAGCTTCATTTTTAAACTTTATAAATTCTTCAGAAGTTTTATCTACGGGAAAGAACATTTTAGGGTTTAAACCATGAGGAACATAATCAATAATTTTTCCTTTTGTTTTTTCACCTAATACCATCTTATTGATATTAACTGTTTGTTTAGAAATACCTAATAATGCATCACAAGATTCATAAAATGCTTTATTATACATTGGAGCAGGCAAATCATCCCAAATATTTAAATAAATAATAGGAGTTTTTTTACGAATTTCATTTTCAATTTGAAATAACCAATCAAAATAACGAGGATCTGTAATTATAAAAACAGCATCAATTTTTTCTTCTTTAATTACATGCCTTAATAAATCAGGAGTACCATACCCATTAGCTGGGATAATAAAACATGAAGAATCTTCAATACCTATTTCTTTATTAGTTTCTTGACTTAAATCAAATTTTTTACCCACATCTGGATGATTAATAGCTGATCCTAAATTTACCCAATTATAATGATGGGCAGTTTGGATTACAATTTCTTTTCCTATGTGTCCTACACCTGATGGGAGACGAATATCGTCTGTAATCAACAAAATATTTTTCCGTTGATCCTTTGGTAAATAACCTTCTTTCATTTGTTAAAGTTCTAAATCGTTATGGTTTGTAAGTTGCTTTCTAAAATCTTCATCTGTAAGATACAAATGAATAGCTCGGTCAGCAAGCTTTTGGAATGAGAATTTTCTCCTTACGCATTCAATTTTAAACGATTCGAATAAATCTTTTTTGATTTTAACACTTGTTAGTGTCATTTCTTTATTTGCCATAACATTATTTAATTTATATTTGATATACGTATATAGTTATTCCTTAAAAGTCGCGTCACATAAGTAAGTTTTGTGATAAGGACACCATTTACAATTATTATTAATTTTACAAGGCATTTCTTTTTGATTATAGCCTTCTTGGGTGAAACAATTATCTAAAAATTTATTTAGACTTTCAGTTGCTCTATTTATTGAAGTTTTTCCTGAAGGGGGTCTGAATTGTTGGACTCTTTTAATAACAAAATCTTGAGACTCCCACAATTTACGTCTTACAATAAAGAATTCAATATCAATATTACTAACAGGAACATTGTATTGTTGAGCAAAGAATTTTTTATATAAAACTAATTGATATTGTTTAGATTTATCTTTTCTTTCTCTAGGACCCCAACCTTTAGTTGAAGTTTTTATGTCGATTATAACGAATTTATCTGTGCCTTCATGGTATAACACGACATCTAAATAACCCATGTATTTAACGCGTGATAAACGCGGATCTGGCGTTAATACAATTGGGACTTCACATCCAACTAATGACCAACCGCGTTTTGAAAAATATTTACTTCTATTCTTTTGGATATATTCAATAATAGCAACCCCATCATCAAAAAATTCTCTAAGTTGATCAGGAGTAGAAAAATGTTCTTTACTATTTGTCTTATAAGCTTCAGCATAACAATTTCGTAAACGTTCTTCAAAATCAGCTATTAAATCAATTCGATCAGCTTCAGCCGCACTCTTATTGTACATTACATCAAGGTACATTTGAAGAGTTTCATGCAATGCAGTACCAAATGTCATATGGATACTTTGCTCACGTACCTTATGACCATCTCTATATTGTAATGCCCATTTTTTAGGACATTGGGTATACATAGATAGTTGAGAATAAGAAACATTTTTCTCAAACGCAAAATTAACAGGTTCGGGAGGATTGTTTTGTATTTCTCTTACTATTTGTGGTAATTTTCTTTTCTTAGCCAAGTCTAATTATTTAACCCGTAAATATACGAAAGATTTTTATGGTAGCCAAATATATTATGCAGGTAATTCTCTTTTTACCCATTCAACTCTAGTATCATCCTCTTCATACCTATCCTTAAAATAAGTTAATTTATTATTGTAATAATACATAGCTTCCTCATATGTAGATATTTGATGATGTTCTAAAAATTCTAAATCATAACTCATATAATATGAAAAATCATCTAAAAAGTGTGCGTTACATACAGATAAGGACTCTGAGTTCCAGAAACAAAGTTTCCATTGAAAGCAATTATGATCTACAGGAGAACCTTTTTGAAATAGTATAGAATAATCATCTCTGATATCATATAGATTTAAACCTATTTCTAAGAAAGCAAATCCAAATTGGATTTGGATATCAGCACTTATATCATATTCATCTGGGTTATTAGTTGTAGAAGATATACTAGGTAATTTTCCATATTTAGAATAAATTTTCATTAAGGTTTCACTTGAAGCTATACCTATACTACTCCCAGCATGTTTTCTATAATCATTCCAAATGTGAGGTTCTCTAATTAACATACAAAGATAACCACAATCATCATATGAGTTGTGTTTATTGACTAAATATCCATCCCAATTATCTTGAACAAAGAAATAATCATCTTCATTGAAAACATAGTAGTCATATTCACTTTTATATTTAATAAAAAGGTCAGACCAAGCTCCATAACTAATACCTACATTTTCTCTAATATTAATTTCTACTTCAGCTCCTTGTATTTGTTTTGGAGTAATAGAAAAAACTTCAGCTAAATAATGATAATGTTCAGGTATAATATTAAAATTAAAAATAATTTTAGTTAAATTGTGTTTTTGAGTTTGAAGAACTTCAATTTGTTTTTTTACAAAATATAATTTGTCTTCTTTATACTCAGGAATTTCATAACGTCTA